>ERZ1673739.29-NODE-29-length-202363-cov-21.087036_pt1 | contig 202363 bp, 179 predicted proteins | sample MGYA00580210_ERZ1673739 | MGnify/ENA primary metagenome ERZ1673739 (study PRJEB41218, sample SAMN15661749) | gut metagenome | host: Homo sapiens | place: Canada: London | collected 2015-08-20/2019-03-30 | study: EMG produced TPA metagenomics assembly of... | reverse complement strand
TACTAACAGCCCACAACAACTTGCTCCATCTTGCCCTATTTTGCCAAGATGTCAGTCAATACACACATTTCACAAATCCCCGGAAACCCGTGCAAAACATGGCATTCCGGGGCAAATCAAGGAGAACCAAAACTATGATAAAAGTACTTTTTATTTGCCACGGCAGAAAATAAAATATATCATATGATAAATCGTCAGAAAAGAAAGAGGATCAGATATGCATTCTCTTTCTTTTTTTGATGCCCTGATTTTCCATATTTGAAGTGAAACTATTCACAGTATGGAGAAAAAGGAAACGGAGGAAAGAAATATGTGACCGATATGAAGGTTTTTGTTAAGCAGGAAAGAAAGGAGTGAATGGTTGATTAAGAAAGAAGGTAGGAAAAAATGATACTTTTAGTTATGAAACAATAAAAGAAGGAAGAAAAAGTATATTCACGTTGGTATATGGAATAAGGAAAGAATAACGAACTATATGTGCAGCAAGGAATAAGATATATTGTCGGAGCTTATTATTCATGCGAATATGATAATTATGCTAAAACCACATGTATCTAGTGAATATGCAAAAGAAATATTATGGGATAAAAAGAAATACTTTAACCATATTTTATACAAAATCAAATGATACAAAAGGAGATAATGCATATGAGAAAAACATATTCAAATGAAAACGACAAATTATTATTAACTATTAAAGACGCTTGCCAGATCACTGGGTTGTGTTATAACACCATGCGAAAGGTGTTAAATGAACCTTCCTGTACATTTAAAAAGAAAATAGGAAACAGAGTTTATATCTACAAACCAAAATTCGAAAAATGGCTTGAAAAAGGAATATAAACCTAAGTAAACGATAAGAGTTCCATGGCTCAGAAAAGGAGCGGTTAATGGGTAAAGATTTAAAGGGAAAAGAACTTGGAAACGGAATTACGCAAAGAAAAGATGGAAGGTATATGGCTCGTTTTACCGTTGATGGAAAAACTCATACCATATATGAATTTGACTTAAAAACTTTAAAAAAGAAATTCTCAGAAATGAAACATTTATATGAAACGAACAGTATAACCAACCTGAACAATTGGACACTGGATCAGTTTTATGATTTTTGGATGAAAAATTATAGTATCAATGTTAAAGATACTACGATTGTTGCCAGAACAAACAACTATAAAAGAATTCAAGAAGAAATTCCCTTTCTCTGGTTGCTTTTGTAGTAGATGGTAAGACAGCTGGAACAATCAATACAGCAACTTCTACAGGAGGCGGAAATAACACTTCCACCGTTTCTCCAAAAACAGGTGAAGGCAATATCATGATGATGGTTGCAATGTTTGCAGCAATTGGACTTGCTGGAATGACAGTTGTAGTTGCAGGAAGAAAAAGAGCATAAATAAGGCGCATACGGGGAGCAGGGCAGTCGATGTCCTGCTCTTTTTGTGGTTATATGAGGTTGTAATTTGATGGATTCTTTCGTATAATAAGCGAAGTAGTACAGTGAGATTGTGAAAAAGAGAAAGGATTACTGGCAGCGAATGAAAGGAATATACGATATCCATACACATATTATTCCGGGAGTGGATGATGGTGCGGATACATTGAAAACGGCGAAAAAGATGATACGGAGAGAATATGCGGATGGCGTGCGTACTATTGTTCTGACACCGCATTTTCGTAAAGGAATGTTTGAACCGCCGATGACGAAAGTGCAGGCTGGTTATCAGAAAGTGCAGGAACTTGCAGCGGAACTTGCGCCGGATCTGCAGGTGCTTCTCGGATGCGAATTTCATGTAAATACCGAGATGGTTCAGATGTTGAAGCATGGGGAACGTCCGACTCTGAACGGAACTTCCTGCGTGCTGACAGAATTTTCTCAGCTGCATACCTTTCAGTTTATAGAGAATTCCTGTCATGAACTTCTCACGAACGGTTACACTCCGGTGATTGCTCATGCGGAACGATATCCGATCTTACAGAAAAATATGGATTATCTGGAGCGGCTGCATGATATGGGAGCCTATATTCAGATGAATGCAGACAGTATCAGCGGGGCAGATGGACTGCGTATGAAATGGTTTTGCAAAAAGGTGATGAAACGTGATCTGCTGCATTTTGTGGGAAGCGATGCACATAATATGAAAAACCGGATGCCACAGATGGGAAGATGTGCAGAGTATATGGAAAAACATATGGGACGTGATTATACAAAACAAATATTGATCCGTAATCCGAAAAAAATGTTACGGAAAACAGTTCGGTAGCGGGTATTCGAAGAAATACAATCTTTTTCCATTTTCTTCTTGCCATTTGAAAAATAAATGTTATAGTAGAAAGGAACGTTATTCCTGTGTGAAAACGCATCATTCTATTATAACATTTTCAGTATTTAAAATAATATGGAAAGAGGATAGTGCTGACCGTTTTGGCGGCAACTATACGGAAAGTCCATAAAATCTTATCTGTAACTGTATAGTTTTGGTACAGTTATCTGTTAGTATGTCTGCTTTTCTACAGGTATGTTATGTTCAAAATGATTCCCAATATTCTATAATAATTTAATGAGCCGAGAGACAGGGAACGTATTTCCATATTTTCTGGCAGTGCGCCGTTTCATCGGACAGAAGAGGAGAAAAAGAAACTATGAACAACACACATGCATCACGGACACGGTATCTGGTGGAACTGGCACTGATGGTGACCATTATTTTCGTTATGGCATTTACCCCGCTGGGATATTTCCGGACACTTGGATTATCCATTACGTTTCTGACGGTACCGGTAGCGGTTGGCGCGATGATTCTTGGACCGACAGGCGGTGCGATCTGTGGTCTGGCATTCGGTATCACCAGTTTTATGCAGTGCTTCGGTATGGGCGCTTTCGGAACCATGTTATTCAGCATCAACCCACTGGGAACAGCAGTAGTATGTATCATTCCACGACTCCTGGAAGGCTGGATCACAGGACTGATTTTTAAAGCAATTCGCGGAAAAATGAAAAACGGTGCTTACCTGGTAGCAAGTCTTGCGTGCCCGTTGCTGAACACGCTGTTTTTTATGAGTACGCTGGTGCTGATTTTTTACAATACAGATTATATCCAGGGATTTGTAACGTCTCTGGGAGTAAGTAACCCGTTTACGTTTGTTGTGGCATTTGTCGGTGTGCAGGGACTGATCGAGGCAATTGTCTGCTTTATCCTGGCAGGAGCAATCTCAAGAGCACTGAGTGCGGCACTGCACAGAATCTGAGAAAAAACTGGATTTGAGATAATATGCGGAGCATGCCGGAACTTTCCAGCGGGGAGTCTGGCATGCTCTCAACATTTTGGGGGAAAGGGAGATTTGAGATAAATGAGTGGAATACGTGAAATAGCAATGACAGAAATGCCGGAGGTTTCGATCGGCAATGTGCAGAATGAAGAGGCAAAAACCGGTGTGACAGTTCTTTTGTTTGATAAGAAAACAGGTGCTGTTGTCGGTGTGGATATCAGTGGTGGAGGTCCGGCATCCCGTGAGACTCCGCTGACTTCCCCGGTTACAGCAGATAACCCGATCAATGCGATTGTTTTATCCGGTGGATCGGCTTACGGTCTGGCAGCATCGGACGGTGTGATGCGTTGCCTGGAAGATCATGGGATCGGCTTTGAGACCGGATATGCGAAGGTTCCGCTGGTGTGCCAGTCCTGTATCTATGACCTCGGGTACGGAAGTGCTACCGTGCGCCCGGACAGTGAGATGGGATATGCGGCCTGTGAGAAAGCGCTTGCAGGAGGCAATCCGTCCAGTGGCAGTGTGGGAGCGGGAACGGGTGCTACGGTAGGAAAAATCTGTGGTATGGAACGGGCGATGAAATCAGGGCTTGGTATGTATGCGGTACAGTTGGGAGAACTGCGGATGGCAGCTGTTGTGGCGGTCAATGCCCTGGGAGATATTTTTGATTCTTCTACCGGAAGAAAGATCGCCGGACTCCGGACGGAGGACGGTACTGCGTTCAGTGACAGCTGTGAGGAACTGTGGAAAATGGGGCAGAGAGAAAACTTGTTTACCGGCAATACGACGATCGGAGCCGTGATCACAAACGGAAAATTTAACAAAGCACAGATGAACAAGATCGCATCCATGACCAGAAATGCCTATGCCCGCTGCATTAATCCGGTGGGAACTATGGCAGATGGTGACAGCATTTACGCGGCATCTGCGGGTGAGGTGGAAGCAGATCTGAACGTTGCAGGAACGCTTGCGGCTTATGTAATGGAGCGTGCGATCGTGGCAGCGATTCGGTAAAAATATTGACAACTCCCCGTAAAACAGCGTATACTATACAGGAATATGGCGTTGTTGTATTTGGCAAAAATTTTGAGCGATCCGCATAAGAATCGGAGTTTACAACAGCGAAAACACGAGGGAGGAAATGAATATGAAAAAGAATAACAGTATCAAAACTGTGGTAGCCATCGGTATCGGCGCGGCTCTGTTCTTTGTGCTGGGACGTTTTGTGGCGATCCCGAGCCCGGTTCCGAACACCAACATCAGTCTTCAGTATGCAGTACTGGCTCTGCTGGCTGCTATGTACGGTCCGGTAGCCGGTGGTCTGATCGGTTTCATCGGTCATACACTGGTGGATCTGTCCTGGGGTGGAATCCCGTGGTGGAGCTGGGTGATCACATCTGCATTTGTCGGTGTGGTTGTAGGAGCATTCGCCAGAAAGCTGAACGTTCAGGAAGGTGATTTTGGTAAAGCAAAAGCAGCAGTATTTGCAATCGCAAACGTAGTTGCTCATGTCATCGGATGGGTTGTAGTGGCTCCGGTACTGGATATTCTGATTTATGCTGAACCGGCAAAAAAAGTATTTGCACAGGGTGCATTTGCCGCAGTATCCAATACGATCACCGGTGTGGTAGTAGGTGGACTTCTGATCCTGGCTTACACAAAGACCATTGCCAAAAAAGGATCCCTGGATCAGGAATAAAATCAGTTGCTGATTACGAAAAAGCTTTCTCATAAAGTCTCAGAGGCTTGTGAAAAAGCTTTTTCTTTTGTAAATAGTAAGACGAGGTAGAGAAAAACGTGACAAACAAACAATCCCCTGTTATTTCATTCAAAAATTATTCCTTTCAGTATCGTGCCCAGAAACGACCGACGTTAACAAATATCAATCTGGATATCTATCCGGGTGAGAGAGTTCTGATCGCAGGTCCCTCCGGTTGTGGGAAAAGTACTCTGGCGGGCTGTATTAACGGACTGAATCCTTGTTCCAATCCGGGCAAAGCCACCGGCGAACTGATCATCGATGGGGTGGATGCCACAAAAAGCAGTATTTTTGAGCTTTCCGCTCATGTGGGAACGGTTCTGCAGGATCCGGACGGACAGTTTATCGGACTGACTGTAGGAGAGGATATCGCGTTTTCCCTGGAGAACAGCTGTATGCCCCAGGATGAGATGCATCAGATCACGCGAAAAGTAGCAGAACTGGTAAAAATCAATAACCATCTGGACTATGCACCCCATGAACTTTCCGGCGGACAAAAACAACGGGTCAGTCTTGCCGGTGTTATGGTGGATCAGGTGAAGATCCTGTTATTTGATGAACCACTTGCCAATCTGGATCCGGCAACCGGAAAACAGACGATCGAGCTGATCGATGAGATCCAGAAAGAGACCGACACTACGGTAGTGATCATCGAACATCGTCTGGAAGATGTATTATGGAGAGATGTGGATCGGATCATCCTGATCAGTGAAGGAAGGATCCTGGCAGATCTGCATCCGGATGAGCTTCTGGCAACGGATCTTCTTGTTGAAAATGGGATTCGAGAGCCACTGTATCTGACTGCGATGCGCTATGCCGGAATCACGCTGACACCGGAGAAAAAACCATCCCATGCAGACAGGGTTGCACTGCTGGAAGACGATGTAAAACAGTTAAAGCAGTGGTTCCAGTCGCATACGGCAGGAAAACAGGGGTCGGAGAGAGAGCCTCTTTTGGAAGTAAAAAATCTGAGTTTTGGATACACAAAAGGACAGCGGACGCTTCAGGATGTAAGTCTGTCGATCCGAAAAGGAGAGATGGTCAGCATCGTAGGTAAGAACGGAGCCGGAAAATCGACATTTTCCAAACTGGTCTGTGGTTTCGAGGATCCGGATCAGGGAGAGATTCGCTTTGCGGGGAAGGATCTGCTGACAGAAAATATCCGTCACAGAGCAAAACATATCGGCTACGTGATGCAGAATCCAAACCAGATGATTTCTAAGACCATGATTTTTGACGAGGTGGCACTGAGTCTTCGCAATACAGGAATGGACGAGGCTGCGATCCGGGAGCAGGTGGAAGAGACGCTGAAGATCTGTGGCCTGTATCCGTTCCGAAACTGGCCGATCTCAGCACTGAGTTTCGGACAGAAAAAACGTGTGACCATCGCCAGCGTTCTGGTACAGAATCCGGAATTGATCATTCTGGATGAGCCGACGGCGGGGCAGGATTTTTATCATTATACAGAAATTATGGAATTTTTGCGAAAATTAAATGAAGAGGGTGTCACCGTTGTGATGATCACCCATGATATGCATCTGATGCTGGAATATACGCCGAGGGCGCTTGTATTTGCTGACGGACGGCTGATTGCTGATGACCGTGCAGCTGCAGTTTTATGTAATCAGGAGCTGGTTGAACGGGCAGCGCTGAAAGAAACCAGTTTATTTACGCTGGCAAACCGGGCAGGTATCGCACCGGCGGAAGCCTTTGTGGAATGTTTTATCGAAGAAGATCGGGAGGTACGCAGCCATGGCCGCTAATACCGTATTAAATTATCTGCCAAGAGAGAGCGTGGTACACAAGCTGACAGGAACCACAAAACTGGCATTTTTTCTGTTATTTACTTTTGCCAGCATGATTACCTACAATACCTGGGTGCTTCTGGGGCTTTTCACGGTAAGTATCGCAGCATTTAAACTCAGTAAGATCCGATTCAGAGAAGTTCGTTTTATGATGATTTTCATGCTGGTCTTTTTGCTGTTAAATAACCTGTTTATCTTCCTGTTCGACCCGAATCAGGGAACTACACTGTACGGCACCCGCCATGTGCTATTTCACCTGTTCTGGCGATATGATGTGACGGCGGAACAGCTGTTTTATATGGCAAATATTTCGGTTAAATATTTTGTGGCACTGCCGGTAGCGATCCTGTTTATCTCCGCAACCAATCCCAGTGAATTTGCCGCGAGTCTGAACAGCATCGGTATTTCCTACAAAGTAGGGTATTCTGTAGCCATCGCCCTGCGCTACATCCCGGATATCCAGCGCGACTACCACAGCATCAGCCAGGCACAGCAGGCACGAGGCGTGGAACTTGGAAAAAAAGAACATTTTTTTGCAAGACTGAAAAACTCCGTCAATATCTTGCTGCCGTTGATCCTCACCAGCCTGAACCGGATCGATATGATCTCGAATGCGATGGAACTGAGAGGATTCGGAAAACACAAAAAGAGAACCTGGTATACGAAACGACCGTTTGCGAGAAATGACTTTATTGTGCTGGGACTTGGGGTTGTGCTGCTGGGGGTGAGCCTGACGGTGACGATTCTGTTTGGGAGATTTTATAATCCGTTTGTGTAGAGAATAGAAGAAGCGTTGTAGTTGTTAGCTGTTCAATAGAGTAACAAAGTGAAAGAAGTATATCCTGATTTCGAATGAATTTTAATTTCTGAAATTGGGATATATTTTTATTATATGTATAAAATATGATATAATAATCGGAAAGTACAAAAAGTATTCGTATAAAACAATTCAAAACATTTTGAGGAGGAATTGGCGATGGCAAATTATGTGATTGCGGATATCCATGGGGAATATGATGCGTTTGAGGAACTTCTGGCGAAAATATCATTTGGAGACGAGGATACGCTGTATATTCTGGGGGATGTTTTGGACAGAGGACCAAATCCCATCAAAGTGATGCGGAAGCTGATGACAATGCCAAATGCGATTTGTATTGCAGGAAACCATGAAGTAATGGCACTGGAGTGTCTGGAGTTTCTGCTGCAGGAAATCTCAGATAAAGCGATCGAAAATCTGGATCAGGTGACGTTGGATAAGCTGGTTACCTGGCAATATAATGGTGCTTCTACTACGATTAATGAATTCAGAAAATTAAGCGTATCGGAACGCGAGGATGTGATTGCATTTATCCAGGATTTTTCTGCTTATGAAGAAGTGTCAGTCGGAGAGAAAGAGTATCTCCTGGTACATGCCGGACTGGGTAATTTTTCACTGGAGAAAGATCTGAGTGAGTATACGATTCACGATCTTGTATGGGACAGAGGCGTTCTGGGAGAAAAATATTTTGATGATGTCATTACCATCACAGGACATACGCCGACCATGGGGATACCAGGAAATCCACATCCTGGATACATATTCAAATTAAATAATCGGATTTATATTGACTGCGGAGCCTGTTTTCCGGGTGGACGGCTTGCTGCGTTCTGTCTGGATACCGGGGAAGAATTTTATTCGTCAACTCACAGGTAAATGCCAGAAGAAAAAGAAGCCATTGAAATTCCTACTCGTATCAAGTATAATAAAGCATTGTCGGTAACTGCGCATGGTTTGCTCAGTTACATTGCTTATGAAAACAACGATGTGACTGCACCCTAAGAAACAGGAGAAAACCGCAGTTATGAAAGGATGAAAATAAAGATGGAAAATAAGAAAGAAACCCTCACTGCTGCCGAAGAACAGAAACGCCAGCAGCAGTTTATTGAAAAAGCCCGTGTCTATGTCAGAGAAAAATCAGAAGAACTGGGGCGCCCGCTGTATGCATGTACGACTACGTTTGGGTGTCAGATGAACGCCCGCGATTCCGAAAAACTGGATGGTATTCTGGAAGCGGTCGGGTATATCAAGACGGAAAAAGAAGACGAAGCAGATTTTGTTATTTATAACACCTGCACCGTCCGTGAAAATGCCAACCAGCGTGTCTACGGCCGTCTGGGATATCTTGGCAGCATGAAAAAGAAAAAACCGCATATGATGATCGCTCTGTGTGGCTGTATGATGCAGGAAGCTCACGTAGTGGAAAAGCTGAAAAAGAGTTATCGGTTCGTGGATCTGATCTTCGGAACCCATAATATTTTCAAATTCCCGGAACTGCTGTGCTATGCGATGGAATCTGACCGCATGATCATTGATGTCTGGAAAGATACCGATCAGATCGTGGAAGATCTGCCGGTGGATCGAAAATATAAGTTCAAATCCGGTGTCAACATTATGTTTGGATGCAATAATTTCTGTAGTTACTGTATCGTACCGTATGTCCGCGGTCGTGAGAGAAGCCGGAATCCGGAAGATATTGTGAGAGAGATCGAACATCTGGTAGCAGATGGTGTTGTGGAAGTCATGCTGCTCGGTCAGAATGTCAATTCCTATGGAAAGAACCTGGAGCATCCGATTACCTTTGCACAGCTGTTAAAAGAGATTGAGAAGATCGAAGGTCTGAAACGGATCCGTTTTATGACTTCTCATCCGAAGGATCTGTCCGATGAGTTGATCGAAGTGATGGCTGAGAGTAAAAAGATCTGTCCGCATCTGCACCTGCCGCTGCAGTCCGGAAGCAGCCGTGTGTTAAAAGAGATGAACCGCCGGTACACAAAAGAGTCCTACCTGGCTCTGGTTGACCGGATCCGTGCAAAGATGCCGGACATTTCCCTGACAACCGATATTATTGTGGGATTTCCGGGAGAGACAGAAGAAGACTTTCTGGAGACCATGGATGTAGTCGGAAAAGTGGGATATGACAGCGCATTTACCTTTATTTATTCCAAAAGAAGCGGAACACCTGCAGCGGCCAAAGAAGATCAGGTGCCGGAAGAGGTTGTAAAAGATCGTTTTGACCGTCTTTTAGCACAGGTGCAGGAAATTGCACGAGAACGTTCTTCCCGTTTTGAGGGAACGGTACAGGAAGTTCTGGTAGAGAGTGTCAACGATCAGGATGCATCTCTGGTAACCGGACGAATGGGCAATAATCTTCTGGTACATTTCCCGGGAGATGCTTCTATGATTGGCACATTCAAACAGATTCATCTGGACGTATGCAAGGGATTCTACTATATGGGAACGCCTGCAGAATAGAAAATGTTACTGTTCACTTTGACTTTTACCTCACCATCATAGAATAGTATCAAAACAGAATAGTAATGTCATGGAAAAAGTATCATTTCAGTAGTAAAATACTGGCTAAAAGCAGACAGTATTTGGAGAGTACTGTTTAGACATCAGGAGGTAACATAATGGGTAAGAACACGACAAATGATATGACGCAGGGAAACTGCATGCGTTTGCTGGTACAGTTTTTTCTGCCGATCCTGGCAGGAAATCTGTTTCAGCAGTTATACAGCTTTGCAGACTCCATGGTGGTGGGAAAAGGAATTGGCGATACAGCACTTGCGGCGGTTGGAAACACCAGTTCCGTACATTTTCTGATCATTGGTTTCGCAATTGGGCTGACAGGAGGATTGGGAATCTGTATTTCTCAGTCTTTTGGAAGTGGCAATTATGAAAAACTTCGTAAAGAGCTGGCAATGTCTGTCTGGATCTGTCTGGCCGTTGGGATTGTGATCACAGTGGTAAGTCTGGCCTTCATGCGGCAATTATTTACATTTCTTCATACACCGGAAGATCTGATGACGGAAACACTGCAATATTTCGGAACAATTCTTGCGGGAACCACCATTACAATTTTTAATAATTTTGCCATGACACTTCTGCGTTCCGTCGGAAACAGCCGGGTGCCTCTGATTGCAATGATAATTTCCGCCATTGCTAATGTTCTGATGGATCTGTTATTCGTTTTCCCGTTACATATGGGTGTTTTTGGTGCAGCGTTAGCCACTGTTCTGGCACAGGTTCTGTCTGCGCTTTACTGCTGTTACTACATAGGAAAGGAAAAAAATCTGATCCCGAAAAAAACGGACTGGAAACCACAGGGTGTGGTCATCAAAAAACTGACATTAAAAGGCCTGCCGGTTGCCGTTATGAATTCTGTCACTGCAGTGGGTGGAATGGTGTTGCAGACATTTGTCAACAATATGGGAACAAGCTATGTGGCTGCCTATGCGGCATGCACCAAGATCCTCGGTCTTTTTGAACAGCCGGCAAATACAGTGGGCCTGGCACTTCTTACTTTTGTGGGACAGAATTATGGTGCCGGAAAAAAGGAGCGGATACGTACCGGTATCCGGGAAGGAGTTATCCTGACGATCCTGATAAATATTCCACTGGCTCTGATGTTGCTGTGTATTCCTGAGTTTCTGACTTCTTTCATGTTAAATGATGCGTCGATTATTTCTTACACAAGAGATTTTCTGGCGGTTACAGGCATCTGTCTGTTTCCTCTGGGATGGCTGTTTGTGTTCCGCAACGGGTGTCAGGGCATGGGACATACGTTTGTTCCGATGCTTTCAGGAGTCCTGGAAGTGTCTCTTCGAGTGGTCATGGTAAAGCTGCTGACTCCATATCTGGCTTTTCGTGGTGTTGCTCTGGCAGAAGTATCTGCCTGGATCGGCGCTTGGATCATGTTGATGATCACTTACTGGATCTATCAGGAAAAAACGGATTCTTTTCGGTAAGTCTGAGGAGAACATCCTACCTTGGTGCGAAACTGTCGATTGAAATTTGAAAGGTTATGAAATCCGGTATCGAAAGCAATGTCGGAGATATTGCGATCCGTATTACGCAGAAGGTCGCATGCTGATCGGATACGTACCTGATTCAGATATTCAATGGCTCCGAGACCGAAATTCTGTTTGAAACAGCTCATAAAGTAACTGCTGCTCATATGAGCGATCTTTGCCAGCTGCTCTATGGTAACAGATTCGGAATGATGTTTCTGTATATAAGTGAGAACAGGCCGAAGTGTTTCGGTCAGCCGGGATTCTGTCGAAGCCGTGTGTTCGGTGCAGAGTCCCGGTGTCGATGCCAGCAGATAAAATAAGCGGAGCAGTTCGCTTTTCAGCAACAGATCCGACGTCGCAAGATTTTTGTGCGCACACTGCATAATAGTCCGGACCGAATCATGGAGCTCATGATACCCCGGGGTTTCCTGAGATACAGGAACCAGAACTCTTCGTCTGGAAGAAAAGATTGGCAGCAGAATATCTGTATAACAACGGTCGTCGTAACTTCCCACCAGCATATTCTGATGAAAAACAATGGTATCATAGAAAAAAGAGCTGTGTTCATCCGACATGATAGCATGAAGGACGTTGGGCTGGATCAGAAAGATGTCTCCCGGTTTGGCAGAGATGGTCTGATCCTCGTATTTGAAAAAACCATTTCCAGATTTTATGTAATTTAATTCCATTTCACTGTGCCAGTGCAGCGGTACACTCGTAAAATAATCCGGTATACCGCAGTCATAGTAACTGTATGGAACCTGAATGGATCCGTGCTGGCATTTTTCTTTTATCGCATAAAGATTCATAACATACGCCTCCGTAAAATAAATATCTCCGGCAGAATAATTAAAATCATAGAATAGTATTGCAAAGAATACTGTTTCCGGAAAATATAAAAGAATCAGTTGTAATATATCATATAATGATACGTGTTGCAACGGAAAACAGAGAAGGGTATGATGTTGCAGAATGAAAATCTGTGGCATCAGGAACCCTTTTTTTGCTGTGCAAAATGATATAAATTATTTTTTGAAAATGAAATACAGGATAAAAATAACCAAAAAATATATATGGATAAGAAGAAACACAAGAACATTATACAAAAATCATAGAATAGTATCAGAAATAAATAGTATATTGTTTGAAATCTAAGAAAATAAATAGTATTCTGGTAAGCGAAGGTAGTTGTTATAGAGAAACGAGACAACATCAGAAAGAAAGAGGGTTTTACAAAATGTCAAAATGGTTAGATGATGCAATTTTTTATGAAATCTATCCGCAGTCATTTAAAGATACTAACGGGGACGGCATCGGAGATTTTCAGGGTATTATCGAAAAATTAGATTATATCAGAGAACTTGGATGTAACGCTTTATGGATCAATCCATGTTTCTTCTCTCCATTTGGAGATGCCGGATACGATGTGGCTGATTACTGCCGCGTAGCTCCGCGTTACGGAACAAATGAAGATCTGAAACAGTTGTTTGAGGAAGCTCACAAAAAAGGTATCCATGTACTGCTTGACCTGGTACCGGGACATACTTCTGTAGAACATCCATGGTTCATCGAATCCATGAAAGCAGATAAAAACCCATACACCGATCGTTATATCTGGACGGATAAAGTATGGGAGTCACCGGATGTAAGCTTTGGCGGATCTCTGAGAGGTATCTCCGAGCGTGACGGTGCGGTAGCCGTCAACTTCTTCTCCAATCAGCCGGCATTAAACTATGGTTTCTATCAGCCGGATCCGGAGAAACCGTGGCAGCAGTCGATCGACGATGAAGGACCACAGGCAACTATCGCAGCAATGGAAGATGTAATGAGATTCTGGCTGGGTATGGGCTGTGATGGCTTCCGGGTAGATATGGCAGAGTCTCTGGTGAAAAATGATCCGGAGAAAAAAGGAACCATCCGCGTATGGAAACAGATCAGAGAATTCCTGGATAAAGAATTTCCGGATGCAGCAATGGTATCTGAATGGGGTGATCCACAGAGATCTCTGGAGGGAGGATTCCACATGGACTTTCTGCTGGAGTTTGGTACTTCACACTCCAACGATCTGTTCCGCTGCAAAGAGCCGTATTTTTCATCCCGTGCAAAAGGAAATATCTATGATTTCGTAGAATCTTATAAAGAAAACTGTGAAAAAACAGCCGGCAAGGGTCTGATGTGTATGTTCTCCGGAAACCATGATGTAGACCGTCTGGCACGCCATCTTCATGGTGATGAATTGAAAGTGGCTTTTGCATTTATCCTGTCTATGCCAGGTGCGCCATTTATCTATTATGGCGATGAAATCGGTATGCGTTATGTAGAAGGACTGAAATCTGTAGAAGGCGGTTACAACCGTACCGGTTCCCGTTCTCCGATGCAGTGGGATGACAGCACCAACGCAGGATTCTCCAGCGCACCGGCAAGCAGCCTGTATATTGCGATGGATCCGGACAAAGACCGTCCGACCGCGAAGAAAGAGATGGCAGATCCGAATTCTCTGTACAACGAAGTAAAGAAACTGATCCGGATCCGTCAGAGCCACAAAGCTCTGCAGAGCCGAGGAAAGATCACTTTTGTCTATGCAGAAAAGAATGCATATCCACTAGCATACATCCGTGAAGCCGGTGATGAGAAGATCCTCGTGATCATCAATGCAGCCGCAGAGGCAAAAACATTTGCATGCGATGCAGAGCCAAAAGAAGCAATCTATAACTTTGGCGCAGCCGCAGAGGCTAAAAATGGAAAAATAACTGTTCCGGCACAGTCAGTAGGATTTTACCGGATCTGAGAAAACATAAGATAGTTGACAGCTGTTCGCAAAGATTTATGCGATTCGTATAAATTCTGTACATCGCGAAGCGTGTTACTGGGCACAGAGTGAACAGTAACGTTATGATAATTATATATGGAGGTGTAAAATGAGGGAAAACAAAGTAGTTTACGGACTGATCGGATATGGAGGAATGGGAAGATGGCATACCGAGATCCTTTCCAATGTTTCGGAAGCTGTAATCGGTGGTATCTATGACATTAAGGAAGAAAAGAGAGAAGAAGCGAAGGAAAAGGGCTTTTTTGTATATGAAACAGAAGAAGCCATGCTGGCAGATCCGGATATCGATGTGGTTCTGATCGCTACTCCGAATGACTGCCACAAACCCATCGCCATTCGTGCCATGCATGCAGGGAAGAATGTAATATCGGAAAAACCGGTGACATTATCTTCCGCAGATCTGCTGGAGATGGAAAATGCAGCCAAAGAGACAGGAAAATTACTTACTGTACACCAGAACAGACGGTGGGATGATGATTTCCTGATCATCAAAAAGCTGGTAGAGGAGCAGAAACTGGGACATGTCTTCCGGATCGAGAGCCGTGTCCATGGTTCAAGAGGTATCCCGGGCGACTGGAGAAAAGAAAAGGTCCATGGTGGCGGAATGGTTCTGGACTGGGGCGTACATCTGCTGGATCAGATCTTATATATGTATGGTGACAGAAAGATCGAGACCGTGTACGCATCACTTACCAATGTCACCAACCAGGAAGTGGACGATGGCTTCACTGCTATCCTGACATTTGAAGGTGGAACGGAAGTCCTGGTGGAAGTCGGCACCAACAATTATATTTCCCTGCCGAGATGGTATGTACTGGGAGAAGACGGTACCGCAGTGATCCGGGACTGGCAGTTAAACGGTGAGATCATCCGTAAGACCGGTATGACGGAAGAGACGGTAGTACCGGTTAAGACAGCAGCCGGTCTGACAAAGACCATGGCACCGAGACGGGAAGATACTATTGTGAAAGAAGACTTACCAAAAGTATCCGGAGATATTGCAGACTTCCACAGAAATGTAGTTGCAGTGATCCGGGACGGAGCAGAACCTGAGATCAAACTGTTCCAGGTGATGCGCGTGATGAAACTGATGGAAGCAATCTTCCGGTCAGCGGAGACAAACCAGGTGATCGAATTTCAGGATCAGGTGTAACAGGGAAGAACCTGAACAATTATAAGTAGAAACCATAAATAAAAATTAAAAATAAATGGGAGAAAACAGGAGGAAATAAGTATGAAACAGATTAAAATCGGAACCTGCGTGCCGGGTACAAAGGCGGAAGAATGGTTGAAGGGATTTGTAGGAAAAGGCTTCGAAACATTTTCCATCAATTTCCATATGTCACTGGAAGGAACAGATCTTGACAAACTGGCACTGACCACAGACAAACTCCTTGTAGGAACAGATTCCAAGATTACTACACTCGGATATTATTGTAACCCGATCCAGTACGCAGAGCACAGAAAGACACTGGAAAAGGTGATCTGCACTGCTGAAAAGTTCGGAGCTACCCACGTAAGCACCTTTGCAGGAGCCTGGGAAGGAAAACCGGTAGAATCCGCATATGAAGAGTTCGGAAAAGTGTTCCGTGAACTGGCAGATCTTGCAGAAGAAAAAGGTGTGAAACTGGGTATTGAAAACTGCCTGATGGATGGAACCTGGGAACATGCCACCTGCAACATCGGTTTCAACCCGAAAGCCTGGGAAGTGATGTTTGAGGAAGTAAAGAATGACAACTTCGGTCTGGAATGGGAGCCGACCCACCAGATGGTACAGCTGATCGACCCTGTGGCAGAGCTGAGAAAATGGTGCAAAAAGATCGTCCATGTACATGGAAAAGATGCGACCATCGACTGGGATGCAGTAAGACACGGCGGAATCTCCGGAGCAGTTCCTTTTGTATGGCACCGTATGCCGGGATTTGGCGACACAAACTGGAGAGATATTATTTCTATCTTAAGAAGCAACGGATATGAGGACGATATCTGTATCGAGGGATATCACGATCCGGTATACAACGGAGAACTGGAGATGACCGGACAGCTCCACGCACTGAATTATCTGAAATGGTGCCGAGGCGGAGAGTTTACACCAACTCCATGGGAGAAATAACAAAGATAGTAACTGTTCAGTACCTTCACAGTGGATACTGAACAGTTAACAGAGAAATAGCAGAGACAGAAGAAACAGGAGGGTATTTCTATGAAACTTGGGTTTATCACAGCCATCCTTGACAGCTGGACCTATGAAGAAATGATGGACTTTGCATCCGAACAGGGATTTGAGTGTGTGGAAGTGGCATGCTGGCCACAGGAAAAAGCAGAAAGAAGATATGCCGGTGTAAGCCATATCGATGCAGAACGGGTCAACCAGGATGATACATATGCAGAGCATATCGTGGAATATGCAAAAAAATCAGGAGTGGAGATCTCGTCACTGGCCTATTATCCAAACGTGATGGCGGCAGATAAAGAGAAAAGCGCAGCCGCTGTGGAACACCTGAAACAGGTGATCCTTGCAAGTAAGAAATTAGGTGTGGGCATGGTCACCACATTTATCGGAAGGGACCAGACCAAAAATGTACAGGAGAACCTGGAACTGGTAAAAGAGATCTGGCCGCCGATCATAAAACTGGCTGAGGAATGTGACGTGAAGGTTGCCATCGAAAACTGCCCGATGCTTTTCGGCGAGGACCAGTGGCCGGGAGGACAGAACCTGATGACAACACCGCCGATCTGGAGAGAGGTATTCCGGATCCTGGACAGTGACCATCTGGGCATCAACTACGATCCATCCCACTTTATCTGGCAGATGATCGATTATATCCGCCCGCTTTATGAGTTCAAGGATAAAATCTTCCATGTCCACTACAAGGATATCAAGATTTATAAAGACAAACTGGAATCCTGCGGCACCATGGCATATCCGCTGGAATACATGTCACCGAAGATCCCGGGACTTGGAGATGTGGACTGGGGAAAATATGTATCAGCACTGACAGACATCGGATATGACGGTTATACCTGTATCGAGATCGAGGATAAGGCCTTTGAAGATTCCAAGGAAAAGGTTGAGAATTCTTTGATCCTCAGCAAGAGATATCTGGAACAGTTCGTGATTTGATCGAATAAACTGCGAAGCGGATTGCGAATATCCGCTTGAATATAAAATTTATTGACTACAGGTAACTGTTCAGTACCTTCACAGTTACAGGCAAAAATGCATATGAAATCACCTTCGGTGTTGGCATTTTTGCTTGTATACCTCAGAATTTTGGCGTATTCATGCCAAAACATCTCGCGGGATAGTGACTACTGAATAGTTACTACGGAATAAAAAGGAGATAATACCATGAGAAAATTAAAAGCAGGAATCGTAGGATGCGGAGGAATCGCCAACGGAAAACACCTTCCGGCTATGAAGAAAAGTGGTCTCTATGAGATCGTAGCTTTCTGTGACATCATCAGAGAGCGTGCAGAGAAAGCAAAAAAAGAATATGGCACAGAAGATGCAAAAGTATTTGAAGACTATCAGGAGCTTATCAAAGAGGACCTGGATGTTGTATATGTAACCACACCGAACCGCTCCCATGCAGAGATCTCTATCGCAGCCATGGAAGCAGGAAAAGATGTTATGTGTGAGAAACCGATGGCAAAGAATTATGCAGAAGCACAGAAGATGGTGGAGACTTCAGAGAAAACAGGCAGAATCCTGAACATCGGATACCAGAACCGTTACCGTCCAGATTCGCTGTATCTGAAAGAAATGTGCAAGGCTGACGAACTGGGAGAGATCTACTTTGCAAAAGCCCATGCACTCAGAAGAAGAGCAGTTCCTACCTGGGGTGTATTCTTAAATGAAGAAGAACAGGGCGGCGGTCCGCTGATCGATATCGGAACCCATGCACTGGATCTGACCTTATGGATGATGGATAACTATGAAGTAGAATCTGTAACAGGACAGACCTTCCACAAACTGGCTGACCAGACCAATCAGGGAAATGCCTTTGGAGACTGGGATCCGAAGGAATTCTGTGTAGAAGATTCCGCTTTCGGATTCATCCGTATGAAAAACGGTGCAGTGATCGAGCTGGAAGCTGCCTGGGCACTGAACACACTGGAGGTTGATGAGGCCAAGACAAGTCTGTGCGGAACAAAAGCCGGAGCAGATATGAAAGACGGCCTGCGGATCAACTACATCCACCACAATAAACAGGTAGTAGAGAAACCGGCATTATCCGGCGAAGGAGTAGCATTCTTCTCAGGAGAAGAAAAACCGGCAGGGGATTATGAACAGGAACTGTTCTACCACATCGTTGCTGACGGAGCTGAACAGGTAGTAAAACCTGCACAGGCTGCAGTTGTCACCCGTGTACTGGAAGCAATCTATGAGTCAGCAAAGAGCGGTAAGACAATTTATTTTGATTAAAAGAGTTTTTCAGAAGCTATATTCAATAAGCAGAGGGTCAGTCGTGATGGACTGGCCCTTTTCAAATGCCCGTTTCCGGGATGAATCGCAAAAATTTCGAAAATGGTCGGTGAAGCAATCTTGAAAGTTAATTATCAAAATGCTAATATAGTACGGAGTGTCATGTCTTATCCCTGTAAATGACAGTAAAATCATGGAAAATGATTTACAGGAAGATGAGAACGTGGAAGAGAATGATACAATGGATTAGAAAGAGGTATTTTATAATTTGAACTCAAAAATATCAACAAATGTATTTGAAGAGGCCGGAATAACACCGGAGACTCTTATAAAGCTGGGACTTCCGCAAGACAGCAGGTCATTATCGCCGATAATCATCTACTAAGTATATGTATCTAGTAAAAAATTAATGAATTATATTTCATCATGTTGACAAACCGCATAAACAGGGAACTTGAAGAAATCGGATTAGTTGAAAAGAGAAAGGAGTTTTTAAGACAAAAATAGATCTGATATGGTATGAAATGCCCTGGAGTGGTACCCATTGGTATCATTTTACGTGGTCAAAACATGGTCGTAAAACAACCAAAAATTTTTCACATAGCACTCAAAAAAAGACAGCCTTTCAGCTGTCCTTTTCTTTTTTACAATTTTTTTTCTTTGAGTGGTAAGTTGTCCTTTTCCAGCCCCGCAGAGACCGGAATGCATAAGTAAGACTGCCCGTCTATTTCTTTATATTCCAACAGATCCATATGGTCTGCAGTGACTTTCAAAGTAATCCCATCCCCGTTGATCACATAATTTTTCTCATCAATAATATTCTTTGGATGCAGTGTCAAATGCTCCGGATAGTTCTCATCGAATCCTTTCAGCCGTTCTTCTTCAGCAACACAAGTTTCCATGATGTTCCGTAATTCTTTTTTCCCGAGATCCTGTTCTTCTTTGATGCACTTCTGTACTTCTTTGTATACATCAGCGGCTTTTTCTAATGTGTAATCATCCGGGAAAGCCATGGAGAGAGCGGAAGAGAAGTATTCCTTCTGGTCAGATTCTTCTAGTGGCAATTCGCAGGTAAGCCCGTTGGTAATAAATTCCGCATGAAGTTCTTTTTTTGCAAAGTACAGGACAGAATGTATATCGGAACAGCCGTCCTGGAATGTCGGGAAAAGAAATCCATTGATCGGCTGCTGGATCGTCCACTTCTTTTCCATGGCTGTAAAGGAGATGTCTTCTTCGGAATGAAGAACGAAAGGAAGACCTGGAAGCAAAGGCTGAAAAGATGGAAGAACAGCCGGATTCTGTCCAGCCAGATACCAAGGCAGATGCCGTGCGGATAGTGGATACCCCGAAACGGATGCCGGATATGGTCCGGGCAAAGGTGGATTTTGGCGGGGAAATGAACATCCGGAATTCCAAAATGGCAGAGATCGAAAAGACTGCAGCAGCCAATGCAGAAAGAAACGGTACGGGTGCGGGCACAGAAAAACAGAAGCTGGTAGATGGTATCTTAAAAGATGCAGAACCAGTCGTGAACCGGATGAAGGAGCTGGCCGGCAAGATGAATGGCATGGTGGAACGCATCGGAAATCCGCAGATCCTCCGGACGAACACCTTTTACCAGTAGTACAAGATGGAATATGATTTCTGTGCTAGAAAACTGATCGATTCAGGTATTGCCTGGGGAGATGGGCAGGTTGTAAAAGAGTATATCAGCAAGAACAGCCTGTTCCAGGACAAGATGGAACTGCGAAGAACCAATTATATGCAGTCTTACCGTGACCGGATCGTAACCGGAGGGTCTGAACAGTTTGAAACAGATTCTTACTTAAAAGATACCACCTACGATTATGGAAAATGGGCAAAGGTTGGTGATCTTCTTGCCAAAACAATCTATCGCCCGTTCTTTTCCAAAGTGGAACGAGAGGTCGACCGGGAACTAAAAGAAGACCGTTTTGAAAAGAAAGAAGAGGATCCGCAGGGGAAGGAAGATGCGATGAAACCAGAGTTAGAAAAACAATCGGAAGCAGCAGGTGAACAGCCGGAAAAACCGGAGGAGAATGCACAGGTAAGTAAAGATGCAGATGGTGGTCCTGTTGACCAGGAAGGTGCGAAAATGCCAGTAGATCAGCCGGAAGATCTGTCCAATGATCTGCCAGAAGAACAGCCGGAAAGCGTGGATAAATATGCCGAGGCTATCTTTGGAAATGAATCGATCGATTATGATACCATTCTGCAGGCGGCAGCAGACTCGATCAGTGAAAAACTTTCGAATGCGCCCGATGCCGACCGAGATTATTACCAGCAGACATCAGCAGATATCGCTTATGAGATCTCGGATCTGGGCGGGAAACCTATGGACAATCTGGAAACCATCGTTTCTGCCATGCAGGACAACGGGATCTCTGAGGAAGATACAGATACCCTGTGGGATCAGACCGGGGACCGCTATGAAGACCCAGGTTTTGACCCGTCTTTCGATGATGTAGAAGAAGACCTGGACTATGTAGATTTTCCGGAAGAAGATATGGATCTATCAGAGACGGAAGATTTCCTGGACGACCTGGAGGAACGGGCAGACATGGCACAAGATGCGATCTATGAGGCACAGCAAGATGGCGTAGACTTTCTGTCATGGCAGAAGACGACCTGCCGGATGATATCTCTGACCTGCTCGAATCCCTGAAGAACCAGATGATTGAGAACGGGGTGACAGAAGAAGACAGGGATGCGATCGACAAGGGACTCTATCAGCCGGAAGACCTAGATTACAGCCAGATCGATTTTTCGAATGATTATGATAATTAGGGGGTGCTGCTATGAGAGATCTTATTTTTTTCATCTGTTTCCTGGTCGTTGGATTTCTGATCGGTTTTTATCTGTATGTGACTATGCGCGATCAGATTCGAAAACTCTTTCACAGGAAACCGAAAACGAAAAATAAAAGAAAAAATATGCTGGAAGAACGGATGAAGAAACAGAACCAGTCCTGGACGGAATGGAGCTGCGATCTGGACGAAGAAGATGCTTCGGAACACATCCTTTCGTCCCGGAAAAAAGAGGACACAGCATACTGCTTTGCGAAGGAAAAAGGAGAGGACTGACCTCTTCTTTTTTTTGCGATTTTTCCCATACTATAAATGTAAGCAGAAAGGGGGATAAGAGGTGGCAGATGTCAAGGTAACAAGAGATTGCTATGTCCCGAAAGAAAATGTAAAGCTGTATGTCAGCTATGAGACCAACCCAGTGGTTCTGGATGTCCGTCGAAAAAAAAGAAGGACTTGTCTTTGATTATACCTATGGCAGAAAGATCGCGTCTGTGATCTATATAAAAAATGGGGAACTCGTCCTTACTGCTCTGTCGGTAGACACCCTGCGTCAAAGGATGGAAGGATAGGAGGAACGCTATGGTTTTCCCAATATTCCGGCAAGGAAGAACTATACTTATGGAAAACTTAAAGAAAATCAAGGACAAGATGGATGTTATTTGTCTGGCCATCGATGGAATCCTGCTTTTATATGCCGGTTCCGAAGAAGAATTCACAACCTGTTCTGACTGGTGGCTTGCTTTTTTAGTAGCGTCAGGTATCGGTTTTCTGTACGTAGCGACACGCATATATGAGAGGAAGGAATTCAATGAAGACTGATTTTGCGAAAAATGGATACTATTACAATTTCTTTGGGGATCTGATGTGCTTTATGCATCAGGTCTTCACAGCCCCAGAGGAAAACGCTTCGGGTATCTTTTATCATGGTACGGCTGGTTTTTACCACAAATACCCCAAACCTTACACATCTGCGATTCTATTGGCCATTGACCATGAACTGATCCGCCGTCCCTATATTCCCAAACTCTCCGAAGAACAATATAAAGCCTTTTTGAAAGACTATTACATTCTTTTAAAGGATGTTCTGGGTGTAAAAGTGGAACAATTGTTAGTGGATGAGCTTTGTACCTACACCTTATCTCAGATGGATGTATTAACGAGAAAATACCAGAATTTCTCCACCAACAGCGAAGCCTGGAAGTTCGGTCATGATTTCCTTCTGGCAGCTGTGGAAGAGGTTGACCGGTTTGTCGTAAGACCACAGGAAAAGATAGCGTAATATTGTAGGAGAGAAATATTTATGGTAAAATCAAAGAAAAGAACGACCGGAACGTCATCTTTGGATATACAAAGAAAACACCAGGAAGATCTGGAACGTATCCGCAGATTCCGATTAATGGACGATACTTTTATGAGTAAAGTATTCGAAGATAAGAAATGTGCGGAACTTTTGTTACATATCATACTGGATCGGAATGATCTGATTGTCCAGGAAGCGCATGGACAATATGACATCAACAATCTGCAAGGAAGATCCGTTCGTTTGGATATTCTGGCGGTAGATGGTACAGGTAAGGTGTATAATGTGGAAGTACAAAGAAGTAATGGAGGTGCTGTTCCCAAAAGGGCACGATACAACAGCAGTCTCTTGGACGCGAATGTCACAGAGCCAGGGGATGATTACGAGAAGCTATGCGAATCGTATGTAATCTTTATTACAGAAAATGATGTACTGAAATCGGATTTGCCTATTTACCACATTGACCGTATTGTACGGGAAACTGGTGAATATTTTGGAGATGATGCTCATATCGTATATGTGAATGCAGAAATCAGAGATAACTCTGCGTTGGGAAAACTGATGCATGATTTTTTCTGTAAGGATTCGCGAGATATGGAGTACAAGGTTTTGGCAGATCGTGTACATTATTTTAAACGAGATCAGAAAGGGGTCATGACTATGTGTAAGGCGATGGAAGATATGCGAAAAGAAGAACGGATGGAGACAAGTATCGAAACCGCAAAAAGAATGCTCAACGATGGGTTGTTGTCTTGCGAGAAAATAGCAGAATATACAGGACTATCACTTGATGAAGTTGTGGCGTTAAAAGAAAATTAAATTCATCAGATTGACCGGGATATATTCCCGGTCTTTCTTTTTTTGCAAAATAACATCCTCCTGTATGACTGTGTTAATTTTTATTATTTTCAGTATACCGACCATGATTTTCCCGACTTTTTTTGATATCCACCGGGTTTTTTGAAAAAGTCCGCTTATTAAGGAAGGTTATGGGTTGCTTTTGAAAATAAGTACTTTTTTCCAGAAATAACCCCCAAAAATAGACGAAATAACCCATTCAGCTATGTTTTTCCTACCGTGCAAAAGTCAGGAGCTACCAATTTCCTACCAAAATGCTCTTTCCATAATTTTTCTTAAAAATAACCCCTAGACTGGACATATTGTTTTCAGTATACCGACCGTAATAGTCCTAAATAGAATATCAGTATAGTGACCGTAATAAAGCAAAAATAATAGTATCAGTATACCGACCACAATAAAGAAAGATTGCGGAAACTTATCAAAATGATATAATACGAAAAGGAAGAAATCTGACAGGGAAAAATCTCTGTCCGAAAAAATCCAAAATAATTTTAAATTATACATACTCTAAGTAACAGGAAAGAAATCCTGGAAAATAGAGAGGAGAATTCAGATATGAAGAATGTAGAGAGAGCAGCGCTTCTGGCAGCGACAGGAGTATTAGCCGTAGGGATGGCTGGATGCGGAGACAAAAAAACCCCGACCAAAACAGACCGGGAACCAACCCAGGAGACCAAGACGGAAAATCAGAAATCCGAAGAAGTATCCTGGACAGAAGCAGATGTAGCAGTGGCAGTGGCCGGAATGGATAATGTGACTGTAGTCCAGGGTGCAAAAGATCCCAATCTGCTTCACGGTATTACATACGATGGAGACATCGTAGCAAATATCGAAGCCCAGTCCGATATGGACCTGGATACACCAGGGACCTATAAAGTAACCTATCAGATAACAGTGAATGCAGAAAAGCTTGCAGAGTACCTGACTGTAGATGATGCATCCACAGAGTCTGTAGTGGAAGAACAGGAAGACCTGGATCCGGAACCGGAAAAGGAAACAACAAAGGATGATACAGATATCGATAGCGCATATACCGTGGACGACCATCCAACAATTGAGGTTGAAAAAGAAGTCACCGTGGTCGGTAAAGATACTGCTACGGACATGGCAGACCAGGATCGGATCGTGATCAGTGATGGAAACACAACGGTTGCAAAATCGGACGGAAGTACCGTAGAGGAAGAAGTCAAAGTTCCGGAAAGTACAGATAAGAAAGGGACAGTGGCGATTGACGCGGTAACAAAGGAAGAAGTATCTGGTGAGATACCAGAAGAAGCAGCGCCGGAAGAGACAACGAAAGCCGAAGAGGAAGACTTGTCCGAAACAGAATCTAAGTCTGATACAAAATCCGATAAGAAATCCGAAACGAAAAAGAATTCCAAAACAGACAAAAAAGAATTTGCTACGAAAACTGACAAAAAAGATACGGTAAAATCTGAAAACAAGGAAACCACAAAATCCGAAACCAAGAAAAAACCTGGGTCATCCGGGACAGTGACAACACCTGCTGCCACAGTAAAACCAACGGAAGCCACAAAACAGGAAGCTGCCCATACACATAAATGGGTGCAGCAGTATAAAACAGAAACCATCCCGGCAAAGACCCATACAGTCCATCATGATGCGGAATATAAAACAGTACACCATGATGCGGTGACGCATGAGGAGCCAATTTACGAAAACCATACGATCTGTACTGTGTGTGGAGTAGATCTTGGAACAAGTGAAGCGGCATTAGATGAACATATGGCGGCAACTGGACATGGTTATTCCGTAGAACCGGTACAGGTCGGAACCAGAACGGTAACGGATCAGGCTGCCTACAATGAAAAAGTTTTAGTGAAAGATGCATATGATGAAACGGTTGTAGATACTCCGAAATCGACCAAGCAGGTCCCGAATGGATATAAATGCAGTGAGTGCGGAGCAACAAAATAGGAAAAGGACTGGCGAAAGCCGGTTCTTTTTTCTGTCCGAAAAAATCCAAAATAAATTTTTTTTTACATACTATGGGTGTAAGCAAAAATTTTGAAAGGAGATTTTTTTCATGGCAAGAGAAATTGAGGAGTTAATGGCGGCAGTACAGATGCTGGAGGTAACAGACAAAAAGATCCAGAAATGGTCGGATGGGGAAGTTACATGGCCGGGAAAACAGATCGGGGATAAAGGTTCTCTGTTAGATCCTGAAATTTTCGGGGTTTTTGGAATGTTGAGTACCCGTATGGGGCATATCAATCTTCCTGTACCAGTCGTAAATGTCCAGTATCTGTATGGAGAAAGACCGATCCTTCCGGAATTACTGGGAATGTCACGGACGGAAGTGGAACTGTTTACATATGGAAGCCTGTATGCAGAATTCGAAAAGAAAGATGGCAAGTGGAAACTGGTGCGTAAAATTGGAAAGAGGGAATATGTAGAATTTTCTGATACCGATCCACTGAAAAAGACCGTAACTGGAGGAGCAGCAATTGAAATGTTCCTTGAAGATCGTCCGGAAAAAGACAAGATCATCCTGCATTCCATTCCAGTGATTCCAATAGGCCTTCGGATTGCAGGAAATGGAAGGAAATATGGGATCGAGAAGAACTACGAGTTTCTGCTTTCTGTAGTCCTTCGGTATGACGCGTTGGTAAAGAATTATGCACCGGAACCAGTTCTGAACCTGGAACGTACTAAACTGCAGGAATACGTAGACGGTCTGATTGACAACGGCTGCTATGGATTCCCTGGAACTGACAATACGGGAGTACCAATCCAGTCCCTGCGGGAAGTTGCAAATTACCTGAATGGGGAAAAAGATGAATTCTCCCTGGATACTTCCATGATACAGATCGATACAGATGGGATTAAAAATGAAGTCTTGAAAATACAGAAAGAAGGCTTTTTTACGAGAGGTATCGACAAATATCTAATCGACACCCTGCAGCCACTGACCGATGTGATCCGGTTCCGGTATTTTCCAAAACTGGAAGAAGCAGAAGTGTATCTTTGTGCAAGCAAAGCAATCTTCAGTTGTCTTACCGGATTTCCGGAAGATATGGATGTTCTGGAGTATTTTGGAAGGGCGATCTACATGCAGGTGAAATATTATAAAGAAAAAAGCAAAAAGCTGTAAAATTAGGGAAAGACCTGGACAATCCGGGCCTTTCCTTTTTTTTTGCATAAAAATATCAGATTTTAATTTTTTTACCAAAAATGAGACCTGTTTCTCCATACTATAGATAGGAAGAAAATTCCTAAGATTTCCATAAGAATTCCGGACCCGTCACCCGGTATGGAAAAATTTAAAAGAAGGAGAGAACGCGATGAAAGTAAAAGAGATGATGCGGAAAGCAACTGCCTTTGTGCTACTGACGAGTATGAGTGTGGGATCGCTTGCAACAAATACTGTATTCGCTTCTGAAAATGGAGTACAGGTTGCTGTTGCAGAGCCAACAAAGCAGGGAATCTTAGCTGTAAAAGTAAACAGCGTTGGCGGAACTGTAGAAATCAATACAGATGGAACCAATGATACCCAGATTATTCGAAAAGAAGCAGACAAAACAACAATGACAGATGCTCAGGGAAACGTTACAGATGTAACGCTAACAGAAGAAGGTTATGCACTCGTACTGGAAGCTGACGAAGGAACCGTAGTACATACAAAAGTAACTGGCGATTCTGGATATGATATTGCCACATATCGAATTACAACAGATGCAGGAGCTGAGGACGTAAATGTGACTGAATCTGTTGCAGAAAAGGATGTAACAATAGGAGGAACAACTGTAGTAGAAGTAGGTTTTTCTACCCAAAAGAATCAGCATGAATCACAAAATGTAGATTCTTCCAAACAGGAAAAAACAACTTCAATGGTAGGAAGTACAGGTGAAAATGATGATATTACCTTATCGGAACTTCTTGACGAGGGAGAAATTCCTGCTGGATCCTATGTTTACAAACGTGCATCCGGTTCTAGCGATAATGGCATTTCTACCTGTTCAGTCGCTACAGATAATTTCACAGTAGCATATACAAATATATTAGTGTCCTATGTTAGAAGTGATGTGAAGCTGAGATGCAGAATTAAATATTTGGAACAGGATGGTACAGAAGATCTGGACCATAAATGGAGAAATGTATATTGTCTGGATTGGACTAAAAAATCACCAAGTGGACAGATTAATTATGCCAAAACAGCAGTAAGTAAAGAAATCACATATTGCCTAATGTATGGTGCTCAATACTGGAGTCAGGAAAGCGTTTGGCCAAAATATCGAAGCGGTTTAGGATGGGAAGCTGATTTCTATGTAACTCAGATGGCTATCCATATCTTAAATGGAGAATTTAGTCTTGATTGGTTTAAAAGCATTTGCACCAACTCCAAAGTATATACGGCAGTATCAAATCTCGTAGCAGCTGCAAGAGATGAAGGAAACTATGCTGGCTTTACTGGTGTTTTATATACGGGTAATACTTATTCGTTATCAAAAACTCATTTAACAAACTGGACAGCTCAAACCTATAAAGGAGTAGAAGGATACGCAACAGAATGGGTATCACAATCCTATAGTAACCCAGATTATGGTTCTAAAAATGAATACATCCAGTGGGTAGAAGATAGTCTGAATGGCGCTCCGGAAGGAACTACTGTTGTATGGGAAGATTCCAGCTGCGATTCAAGGTTTCGAATCTGGATGCCAGCAGCAGCGTATAAGCAAGCACAGCAAACAGGATTAAATCTGACTGCAACAATTCATTTACGTCTGCCAGATGGATTAGGTGGATGGTGGTATACATCTGCAAAAGGATCAGGGTATCAGCCAGTTACATTTTTTGAAGCGAATAGCTATAATGATGCAAAAGCAGTTGTAACAGCAAGTATTCAGCAGGTGATCAAAAAAGGAAAACTGAAGATTCATAAAACATCCTCTAACCAGGATATCACGAATGGAAATCCATGCTATTCTTTGGCAGGCGCTGTGTACGGTGTATACAAAGATGGAAAAGAAGTTGCCAGACTGAATATCGGTGCTGATGGAAATTCTCAGGATGTGGAGTTGGATACTGGTACATACCAGGTAAAAGAAATCTCCGCTCCAACAGATGGAAGCTATGCAGTAGATACGAAAACATATACAGTAACAGTTGGTGCAGCCAATGTAGCACTGTGTGAAGTATCGGATGTTCCTCTGAATGATCCAGCTGCATTAATGATTAATAAAGTTGATGAAGAGGGCAATAAGGTAACTGGAGCAAGTCTTGAAGGCACTCAGTTTACTGTGAAATACTATGCAGGATATTATGATTCTATAAAATCCCTACCTGAAAACGCTACTCGTACATGGGTTCTTCAAACTAAGTTAGTAAATGGTGTATATCTTACCAGACTCGGTGATAGCTATAAAGTATCTGGAGACGATTTTTATAAGGTATCTGGTAATCCAAACGGTATTCTTCCATTAGGAACCATTACGATCCAGGAAACAAAGGCTGCTGACGGATATAATCTGGACAACAAGCTCCTAAATAATAATGTTTCTTCAACAGACGGTATCTTCCTTGCGAAGATCCAGAAGAAAGGGGATGCAGTATCCTTGTATTATGGCGACACCAAAATCAATGAGGATGGCTTTGTCGCCCAGGATACGATCATCCGTACCGACCTGAATTTCACCAAGATTGATGATAATGGAAAGCCGATGGCAAATATCCCGTTCCTTATCAAAAATAAGGCAACTGGGGAGACCCATGTCATTGTTTCTGATGAAAACGGTGTGGTAAACACTGCAGCTGTTGCACATAGTAAAAATACCAATGGACTGGATCAGTATAGCAATGGAAAGAAGTTCACAGACGAATCCAAACTGACAGAAACCGCAGGTATCTGGTTTGGCGATGGAAAGGTCAATGATAGCCGTGGGGCACTGATGTATGGCGATTACTATGTAAGAGAACTTGCATGTAAAGCCAATAAGGGTAAGGACCTGATCGAAACGGAATTTTCCGTAAAGGAAGATGGCGTTTCCGTCAATCTGAATCCACAGGTCAACCACGATATTACGATCAAGACAACCGCAACTGACCAGGAGACCGGAACACATACTTCTTCTTATAAGAAAGAGACAACAATTGTCGATAGCGTTTCTTATAGCGGATTAAAACCGGGACGTACTTATGTAATGAAAGGCCAGATGGTCCGGAAAGATACAAAAGAAGTCCTTGCTACCGCAGAAAAAGAGTTTAAACCGGAAAAAGCAAGCGGATCTGTAGAACTTATCTTCACTTTTGACAGCACAAAGCTGCAGGGACAAAAAACAGTCGCATTTGAAACCATTTACTGGGATGAGATTGAACTGCAGTCCCATGCAGACCTGGAAGACGAAGATCAGACCATTTCTTATCCAACCATTAAAACACAGGCAACAGATGCTGCCAGTGGAACACAGATGGGTGTAAGATCTAAAAAAGATACGATCAAAGATATCGTTTCTTATACTGGATTTTCCAAAGGGGAAACTTATGTAGTCAAAGGAAAACTGATGGACCAGAATTCCGGCAAAGCCATCCTGAATGATGGAAAAGAGATTACCAGCGAAGTAAAATTCACGGCAAAAAAAGCAGATGATTCTGTAGAAACATCCTTTACCTGGGATTCTACCGGTTATAAGGGAACTGCAGTTGTATATCAGAGTGTTTACCTTTTGAAAAATGGAAAAGAATATCCGTTGATCGAAGCAACCGATATCTCTGATGAAAAAGAATCTGTGTATTATTCATCAATCAGTACCAGTGCGAAAGACGGAAAAACAGGGGATCATGTAGGAGCTGTAGGCAAGACTACAATTGTGGATACTGTTTCTTATACCAACCTGAAGATTGGACAGGAATATACGGTTTCTGGAAAATTGATGGACAAGGATACGAAAGAAGTATTCCTGGTAAATGGAAAAGAAGTAACTGCAAGTGTAACATTCAAAGCTGAAAAGAAAAACGGAACGGTAGATCTTGTATATACTCTGGATGCTTCCGCTCTGGAAGGCAAAACATTAGTAGTATTTGAGGATCTGCTCCATAAGAAACTGAATGTCGCAAGCCATCATGATATTTCTGATGAAGAACAGAGTGTATATTATCCGAAGATCCGCACTACAGCAACAGATACCAATACCAAAGATCATGTAGGTGTTTCCACTGAGAATGGTACAATCGTAGACACTGTTGCTTATGAGAACCTGGTACCTGGAAAGAACTATACACTGAAAGGTACTTTAATGGATAAGGAAACGAAAGAAGCAATTCAGCAGGACGGTAAAGCAGTTACTGCAGAGACTTCCTTTACTCCGTCTAAAGCAAGCGGAACCGTAGACATTACCTTTACTCTGGATACTTCCGTACTGGAAGGAAAGACAATCGTAGCTTTCGAAAAACTGCTCCATAATAAGGTGGAAGCGACAAGCCACGAAGATATCTCCGATGAAGGACAGAGTGTCAAAATCCCGCAGATCCATACCACAGCAACTGACAGCCAGACAAAAGATAAGGAAGGCGTGATCAGTGAGGAAACAAAACTGACCGATGTAGTTTCTTATAAAAACCTGCTGCCTGGTAAAGAATATACCATCAAAGGAACTGTAATGGTAAAAACCGAAGATTCTGTAACCGCAGCACTGGATAAGGATGGCAACGCAGTAGAAAGTGAACTGACCTTTACCGCTGAAAAAGAGGATGGGGATGTTTCCCTGGATTTTGTCCTGGATGCAACCAAACTTACCGGAAAAGATGTTGTTGTATTCGAAGACCTGTATTATAAAAATGCAAAACTGACATCCCATGCAGACAAGGACGATGAAGGACAGACCGTTCATTATCCGGAGATCCATACGACCAATATCGATCAGAATAGCGGAGATCATCAGGGAACTGTTTCTAAGGAAACCACTCTTGTGGACACCGTAGCATACAAAAATCTGATCCCTGGACATGAGTATATCGTAACAGGTACTTTAATGAAAAAGGTTCCGGTAGAGAAGACAGAGGATTCCAATAAGAAAGAAGATTCTGATCAGAAGGAAGACAAATCAGAAGATGCGGATAAGGCAGATACTGATAAAGAAGATTCCAACAAAGAAGAATCCGGTAAGACAGATCCTGGTACAGAGGATGTAAAAGAAGAAATCTCCTACAAGGAAGAACCAGTCCTCATCGATGGAAAGCCGGTAACTGCATCCACGAACTTTACAGCCGAAAAAGCGGATGGAACGGTAGATGTAGTCTTCACCTTTGATGCGAACAGCATTGCAGGAGAAACGGTCGTTGCATTCGAAAGCCTTTCCTATAAGGATGTAGAACTGACAACCCACACAGACATCAATGATGAGTCCCAGACCGTATACCTGCCAGAGATCCATACCTCTACAGTTGACACAGAAACAGGTATCAAAAATACTTACCGTGATGGTCATATGACCATTGTGGATACCGTAACATACAAAAACCTGATCCCGGGTAACACCTACACACTGAAAGGTGTTCTGCAGGAGAAGATCACCAAAGAGGATGGAACGGTAGAGGCAAAAGCGGTAACTGCAAAGCTTGTAGAAGCGGATGTAAAAGCAGAGGGTAATGATAATCTGGAGATCGTCCCGAATGATTCCTTATCATCCGAAGACGGATCCGTGATCGGACAGACTACCTTTATTCCAAAAACTGCAGATGGAACCGTGGATGTGGTATTCTCTTTCGATGGCAGTGAACTGACGGATGAAGAACATACCTATGTTGCTTTTGAAGAACTGTACTACCAGAAAGAGGACAAAGAAGTATTAGTCCGCACCCACAAAGACATTAACGATGTGGAACAGACACTGACGGTACCGCACATCCAGACAGAACTGCTGGATAAAGAAAGCGGAAGCCACAATGTACTGGCAGACGAAACTGTTACTCTGGAAGATACTGTGGAATATCAGGGACTGATCCCAGGAAAGAAATACACCATGACCGGTGTGCTGATGGATCAGGAAACAGGGGAGTCCATGAAAGTAAATGGCAAAGAAGTGACTGCAGAAACAGAGTTTATTCCGGAGAAAGCAGACGGCACAGTTGTAGTAACCTTTACCTTTGATGGAACCGGGCTGGAAGGAAAGAAGATCGTAGCGTTTGAATCCTGCCTGTATGAGAACAAGAAAGTTGCTGTACATACAGACATCGAGGATGAAAAGCAAACGGTCTACGTACCGGAAATCCATACCACTGCAACCGATAAAGCAGATAGGGATAAGAAACTGACCTCCAAGGGAAGCTTATCTGTTGTCGATACCATCACATACAAAAACCTGATTCCAGGAAAAGAATATGTGGTAACTGGTGTCCTGATGGACAAAGCAACAAAGGAATCTCTGAAAGTCGGTGGAAAAGAAGTAACGGCTACCAAGACATTTACACCGGATAAAGCGAACGGAACCGTGGATGTGACATTCACTTTTAACGGTAATGGTCTTGGAGATAAGACCTTAGTTGCCTTTGAATCCATTTCCATCAACAATGTCCCAGTGGCAGAACACAAGGATATTGATGATACGAATCAGACTGTAACCCTGGTAACACCTCCGACACCATCCAAAACTGTCCAGACGGGTGACAGTAATGCACTGTTATTTGCACTGGCAGCTGCAGGTATCTGTGGCATCGCAGGGGTATTTGTTCTTGGAAGAAGAAAAAAACGCTCATAACTGAGTAAGGGAAGGGACCTGGAATATCCGGGTCCTTTCTTTTTTGAGAAATGAAATATATGGATTTTCGGTATGTGCGAATTTAACAAAAATCAGTGCAAAAGTTTGTATAATATTTTCCGCAAAAATGTGACCCAATTTTGACCTTTTTTACCATACTATATATGAAAGGGTTGATTGGCCCCTTTCATGGCATATGTAAGCTATCCCACGCTCTTTGTAAAACAGTGGGATGGGAGATGAGGACGTAATGTAACGTCCTCATTTTTTTGAGCAGATTTTACATACTATAAGTAAGAGGAGAAATCCTCTGTTGACATTTTCTTTCTTCCTTTGTAGAAGGACTGTCCATGGGCAGTCCTTTTTTGAGCAAAAACGCAGGGTATTTTTACATACTATGAGTAGAGGGGAAAATACCTGTTGCCTTACCCACACAAATTTCTGACCCAATTTTACATACTATAATTGGGAGGAAGCTCCCCTCTTTTCAAAATTCTTGTATAGCCGGAGGCAGTTTTCATTGTACGTTCTTTCTTTGCCTCCGGTTTAAAAATTAATAGAGGAATATGTAGAACATTTACTCCATATATGTTATCAGATGAGGGTTTGAAGTATTGCTTTTGATATGAAAAAAGATTTCTTCTTTGAAGAAATATAATCAGCAGGTATACAACATGAATAATAAAAATTGATAAAAAAGATTCCCGGGTGTATATAGCACTCGGGAGTTTTTTATCTTTTACTTTTTCTTTTTGGATGCATCCATTGCCTGTATGGGGATTCCCATACATTCTGGACATATATTTTTTTGCAGTTTTCTGCATCCGATTCACCATACTATAAGTAGAAGCAAAAGAAAGAGAGGAAGAAAACATGCGTAAAAAGAATATGTTGACCTTATTATTACTCGGTTGTGCCAGCTGCCTACTTATTAGTGGATGTACAAAAAAAGAAAAAGCAGCTACCGAAGAAAACACGAATCAGGAACAAACTACCAACGCTGTTGTGCAGGAAGTGAAATTATCAAAATATATCAAGCTAGGGGATTATAAAGGACTTGATGTAAAAACAGAAGTAAAAGAAGTTACCGATGAAGATATCAATAGTACCGTCCAGATCGCCCTCCAAAAGAATCCTATATCGAAAAAAGGAAACGCAAAGACCGGAGATACGGTTGTTTTGGATTATACCGGAACATACAAGGGAGAAACGGTCCCGGGTGCAGAAGCGAAGGGCGTTTCGCAGATCGTAGGGGCAGACTTTTATATTGATGGTGTGGCGGATAAGTTAAAAGGAGTAAAAAAGGGTGATACCTTTACCGTGAAAAGCAAACTTACAGATGCCATTTTCGGGGATTACGTGGGGAAAAAAGTCACTTTTACGTTTACCGTCAAGGATGTCCAGAAAACATTATCGGAACCGACCGATGCATGGGTAAAAAAATGCGTGGATGGCTGCAGCACTGTTGAGGAATATAAAGCATCCATCCGGGAGGATCTGGAGAAACAAAACAAGGAAAAAGCAGAACAGGAAGCAAAACAGGAGGCGTGGGATACCGTTATGAAAAATAGTGAAGTCCACGAATATCCGGAAACGATCCTGGCAATCGGAGAACAGATGTACGATGACTTGCTAAAAAGATATGCCGATACCGCCAATACCGATGAAGACGGATATTTGGAAACCATAGGGGTTAGTAAAGAAGAAAACAAGAAAAAGCGTGAAGAATATGCAAAGGATATCGCCAAACGGATCATGGTATGCAATGCGATCTGTGAAAAGGAAGGCTTTGAAGTTGGTGATGAAGGCTACCAGGAGGAACTGAAAGCCATGGAAGAAAAAAATAGTATGACGGAAGAACAATTAGTTACCGATTATGGGGAAGATGAACTGGAGCAGAGCATCCAGATGAACCGGGTCGTTGCGTTGATCATGGCAGAAGCAAAAAAATAACTCAATATGTGAACTACTCGGTCATTGAATGGCCGAGCATCTAAAAACAGGAAGATCTCCGGCTATCATCAACCGATCCGCTGCAAATAAGACTGTCCTGCATGTAACATGCAGGCAAGTAATATCCGCTTGAGACAGCCCGGGTACGGTCATGCCGTACCAAGACAGTGGTAGTTCATATGTTCTGTATAAAAAGTGATGGATAACAGCAGAAAGCTGGTGTCTGTCACTTTTTTTCATACAGATTCTGTGTTGTTGTATTCCTGGTGTCGCTTTGCGTATAGCGTACGCAGTGCAGACTGCAGGTTCTTATGGTTATATTTATTCCGCTCACAGATTTCCAGAATCTCTTTATCCGAGGCACGTGCCCGAATGTTTATGGCACCCACATGGTCTGCATCATCGTGGTAACCGCAACAGGTGCAGATAAACTCCTTCCGGTCACGGTTCCTATCGTCCAGAAAGTTGCAGACAGGGCAGACCTGGCTGGTGTAATCCGGGGCGACTTCCAGAAAGTCAAATCCCCGCCAGTTCAGTTCTTCCATCAGGCGGTGCTGGAGTTTCCCACGTGCAAACAGGGAAAACATACCGTTAGTCCTGCGGCTTTTCTTAAATTCCCGCATATCCAGTTTTTCAAGCACGGTAAGGGTATCATGGGAAAGTCCCTGCAGATATCCGTGTACAGCAGAAGCGATCCCGGCATCGAGTCTGTGATAATACGCCCGTTTTTTGTGGTATGGTGCTTCCGTGGTCTGTATCATGCTGGAAAGCCGGTCCATCTTTTCGATGAGAGAACGTCTCACATCGTCAGACAGATCATGGCTGCGCAGATAATAGTTGATCTTACGGATCTTGTTACGCAGATCCGACTGTCCGGCAAAAGAAGGTTCCACGGTGTCATGGTAGAAACCGATCACTTCTTTCATGGAACCGATCTGCCGGCCATCGGAAGTATGAAACGAATCCGTGATACCGACATCCACACCAACCGTTTCCGCCGTTTTTGGCTGTTCTATATGTCTGGTGTAAGCCCAGCCGATACGGAGTTTTTTCTTACGCACCTGCATCATGACCGTACCTGCCATCTTCTGACTGTTGATCTTATGGAGGGAGTGCGTACTGGTGTCTATGGGGATCTGTATCCGGTGGTTTTTCTGGAAGGGATCCGTGATACGGATGACGTATGCCGCCTCTACCTGTTTGGATGGCTCAACTGTCATGAGCCTGGAATCCAACGGCACGGAAACAGATCGCAGCTGTGGAATCCGGTATTCCAGACACTTCATGGCATACAGATCCTGAAATACTGTCTGCTGCAAAGCAAACGCTGCATCTGTCATGGCACGGAGTTCACTGGCACAGTCAAGATAGAAGTCTTTTTTTAACGACTCCATGGCAGAGATCATCTCTGTTTTTGTTTTGCCCATGATGGACATAGCAAACAGGACCTTCGATCTGGCAAAGATCTCTGCCCCTTCAGACAGAAGGTCCAGACGGATCGTGTCGAGCCGGTTGGACAGACAGGTCACTGCCATATCAAAAGCGTTCTGGCAGAACGCAGAGTTGAGTCCTTTCCTACGGGCTGCTTTCTCAAGGGAACGCATAACCGTGTCTTTTTTATCGTTCTTCACCAGCTGCATGATGAGATCCTCTCGTGCATCAAGCATAAGGATTCTCTCATTCACAAGCGCAGTAAAGACATCCTGCATCTGTTTTAACAATGCAAGCTTTTCTTTATTCGGATCCCCATACAGGAATACACTCTTTGTTACGGATGTCTCAAAAGAACTGTCTTTTCTGCGTCTTGCTTTTGGCATAACCTGCCCCCTTCCTTAGTATTGTTTTGACTGGTGTTCGATGTATTTGCGGATGGTCTCCGCAGAAACGTCCCCGACAGTTTCCACATAATAAGAGTGGTTCCACAATTCTCCTTTCCACAGCTTCTGCCGCAGCTGCGGGAACTGTTCCATCAGCTTCCGTCCCGTGATGCCTTTTAAATACTGCACCAGAAGGGAAGGTGACATTTTTGGCGGGGCTGTCACGAAAAGGTGTACATGATCCCCTTCCCCGGATTCAAATTCGTCTACTGCGAACCCTTTGTCTTCTGCGATCTGCTGGATAAGATCCCGCATATAGGATTCGATCTCCGGGGTAATGACCTTCCGTCTGTATTTCACGGACCAGACGAAATGGTAATTGATGTTATACACGCATGTTCGGGCGTGTTTTAAGTTATTTTTCTTCATACATACAGTATACCATAAAACAAGGAGGAAACCCAGTATTTTATACTTTTTTAAGAATACATACGGTGTCTTATATGTGTCTGTAAACGCTTTCATCTCGGTCATTGAATGGCCGAGGATTCCCGCTTTATCTTCCTAAAAGAGAACAGGCTGGAAACGGTCTGTCCTTTTTTTTATTCCAAATGCGTATCTGATTCTCCATACTATAAATAGAGGCGTATATGCCCAATCATAATTTTTAAGGAGGGCCAAAATATGGCAGGTAGTATTTTTCTTGTAGTTTTAGTAATCTTTGCTATCGTGATCATCACATCCTGGATCAAGGTAGTCCCACAGTCGGAAGCGTATGTCGTGGAACGTCTGGGAACATACCGGGCGACCTTTGAGACCGGCTTACATTTCCTGTTACCGATGTTAGATCGTGTAGCAAAGAAAGTAAATCTCAAAGAGCAGGTGGTGGATTTTAAACCGCAGCCGGTGATCACAAAAGACAATGTAACGATGCAGATCGATACCGTAGTCTTCTTCCTGATCTCAGATCCCAAACTCTATACCTATGGAGTGGAAAACCCGATCAGCGCAATTGAGAACCTGACAGCCACTACACTGCGTAACATTATCGGTGAAATGGAACTGGACGAGACCCTGACATCCCGTGAAGTGATCAACACCAAAATGCGTGCTTCCCTGGACCAGGCGACAGACCCATGGGGTATCAAAGTAACCCGTGTGGAACTGAAAAACATTATTCCTCCGGCAGCGATCAAAGAAGCCATGGAGAAACAGATGAAAGCAGAGCGTGAACGAAGAGAAGCGATCTTAATTGCAGAAGGCGAAAAGAAATCTGCGATCCTGGTAGCCGAAGGTAAAAAAGAATCTGCGATTCTGGAGGCAGAAGCAGAAAAACAGGCAGCGATCCTTCGCGCGGAAGCCGAGAAGGAAAAGATGATCCGGGAATCCGAAGGTGAAGCAGAAGCGATCCTGAAGGTTCAACAGGCAAATGCAGATGGTATCCGTTTTCTAAAAGAAGCAGGTGCAGACCAGTCTGTTCTTACACTGAAGAGCCTGGAAGCATTCTCTAAGGCAGCCGATGGAAAAGCAACCAAGATCATTATTCCATCCGATCTGCAGGGACTTGCAAGTCTGGCCACTACCTTTAAGGAAGTCTCCAAAGAACAGTAGTAATTAGGGGCAGAGAGATCTGTCCCTTTTTTTGCAGGAGGAAAATAAAATGAACGAAGCAAATAAAAAAGTACAAAAAATTGGGAATATCGCATTAACGATCGGAATTTTAGCAGTTTTTTTTGAAGATCTCCTTCCGATCTTATCCTATGTTTCTATGGGTGGTATTATCATCAGTTATTTGACGAACCTGTTTAATGAATATGCAGTAAACAAAAAAGTTAGTCCGATATCGGTCCTCTTGTGTGCCGGAGTTATCTTCTGGTTAATAGCCGGAAATGTTTTTAAAAATCCGTATGCACCAGTGTTAGGCCGTGGGATCATATATGCTTATCTGTTATATACATCCTATCAGATTTTAAAAAGGATTAATAAGGGATTTATTATATTTGCTACGATCTCCACAGGACTGTGTTTTCTGACAGTTATTTATGACAATAAAGTTATGCAGACTGCAAACCTATTATTCTCTATTTTTGTCATTCTGAAATTTCTCGACCCAATCCTGGAAAAAATCGCTCTCCGGCACCGGGCCAAACGCATGGCTGCCATGGCAGAAAACCCTGAATATAAGGAGTCTGCTTTGGACAAGGCAAAGGACGCTACAAAGACTTTGAAAGATATTCTGGCGATGGATGATTAATGCAGGTGATGCCTCCCCGAACGACAGCCGAAGCTTGTCGGTCGGAGTTTCCCAACCTTTAGGGTCAGGAGTTCCAGTATCTGCCGATACAGCAGGGACTCAGAGCATTCCTTCCGCAGAGGGAACGTCCGCATCAGAACCAGCGGCAGACAGGTGCGGGTGCATCGCCGCCATGGGCAGGAACGTTTGCCTTTCCCATGACACCAGTCCCTTGCAGGGCTGGATTTTGTTTACGGTTTCATTTCTATCTATAGTATCAGGCCGCCGGAAGTTCCAGCAGTCCGTTACTGGCTAACAGACGTAACGTACATAAGGTACGCTGGGGCGTGGAGGGGAGTCCTTCCACGCCATTCTTTTCGTATTCCCGCAGAAAGAAGCGGGCACCGATATTTTGGGCCGCTGACAGGTCACAGTTGTAGACTTTGCCAGTGGAGAACGTACACAGGCTGTAGTTGTAAACTTTCTTCCCGTGTTCGTAGTGGTAGACGCTGTGCCGGTCGACCGGACCGGAGCCGTCAAAGGCAAGACGGGAGGTGTTCCATGCACAGACGCGGGAGACCCGCATCCCATGACGGTGTGCCTGCAGCTCTACACGGTGCTGGACATCGTTCTTGCGCCACAGGTGGATCCGTTCCCGGAACTTCTTCCCTTTTACTTTGCTCCCGCGGTCCAGGTGTTCGAACACGATGCAGTCCACGCTGTAGAGCACTGCCACATCCATCAATGCTTTCGTGGTCTCAATGGATAAGCGTTCGTTGGCGTTTCGGATCCAGCGGTATGCACAGCGGCACTTCTTCTTGCCGGCTTTCTGGTACTTCCGCTTCCGGTGGATCTGCCGGTTCAGACGGTCTTCTTCACATGCCAGGTGGATCACACCTTTCGCATAGACAGTACCATCTGCCGTCAGGATACACCAGGAAGCGGCGGCGTTAATCCCCAGGTTAAACAGGCTACGCCGGGGTAAACAGCCAGTGCATACGTGTGGAAAAAACCGACCGAACCTTGCAAGATGACGGGGAGACATTCCCCCAGGACAAGCCCCTGACGGGGATGCCGGGCAGGGTCTCCTGCCTGGCGTAACAAAGAAAGAAATTTATGATAAGGTGGCATTTTTGTAAAGGAAAAGTTCTGCAAGAATGCCTTTTAAAAATCAGAAAGAGTGAGAATGGATGGGAGTGTATAATTGGGAAAATTTCCAGAAGGAAGAATACTTTGAAACATTATGCGACTTTTTTAACAATGATGTATTCGGATTTAGTAGATATAATCAGGGGAAAAAATGGAGTAGTGTTGTTTTCGTGAGCAGAAAAGCATATTGTTTATATTTGCTTTTGAAATCAAAGAAAATGATAAGGGAAAATGAATGTCAGGTTTATTCGGATCGTTATATTATGAAAGCGCTGAACAGAAAGCTGTTTGAGGAAGAAAGTGTAGCACTGATTGATGATACGATCACGACAGGCAGACATATGGCAGATGTATATGGAATGATGAAAGAGCGAACAGATGCGGTTCAGGTTATTCCTGTTGTATTTGCAGAAGACAGAAGCTATTCAGCGAATAAAAATAGTAAAAGATATGAGTTTCAGGTACAATCGAAAGTAACATGGAATTCTTCGGAAATATTGAAGTTTTGTTCAATAGAAACACTGATAATGTATCAGGAAAAAATTCCGTATGTAATAGAATTACCGGTGGTGAAGGAAAATCATAAGAACTATATCACCCTGACAAATGTCCAGTTTGAAAAATTGAAAGCTGCGGAGAACGGATGGCGTTATTTGGAATGTAACGAAAGTGGATATAAACAAAATACTATTAATTATGGTAATGGAAGGTAACAGTATTGCAGAATATTTATCTTCATTTGTCTTCAGCTTTTGTGTCAGACTGCAGATTACAGGAGATGAAAATGAAAAGCAAATTGTAGCCATTCCGTTTGCAGTGTTAAAATCAGTACGATACGATGAACTTTTTGAATTCTTTAAAGAGATTTATAAGGGAACATCATATTATGAAGCGGTATTCCAATATAAGGACGAGTACAATAACGACAAAGAGGCAGCGAAAGATCTTTACATTGCAATTTATCGAGGGATTGTTTTTAATTTAAGTGAATATATTGGGAAGGCATTTGCACATTATCTGAAAAAAGAAATTATGAAAAATCAGGATATTGTGATCCGGGAGAACCATAGAGAACATAATTTTGAAGATAGCTTTTTGGAATCAACAAAAAATATTTTTGAGAAAGATTTTGGAAAATATTTTTTTAATTTACTCCGTTTTAGAAATTTTACATCTGTCAAGGTCGGAAATTCATTACGCCAGTATATAAGTAAATTTAGAGGAATCCAGTGTGATTACAGAACGGTTTCCTTATATTTGCTGGCAATTATAAATGAGATAAGAGACAGACAGGAACAAGAGAATTCCATAAATATCAGATCTGAGCAGAAAAATAAATTTATTACAATTGAAGAATTGCAAATGACACTTTATGATACATTTCTGTTGGAAAAGAAAGAAAAACTAGATAATATATTACTAATGTGTATATGCAGTATGCTAGGGCAGAGCAAACTGGCAAATGAAATTTTTTATGATGTAGAAAGTAATATTGTGTACAGAGGATTTAAATATGGAGAAAATAGTCAGGGGGAATCAGAACTTTCAGCCAAAATATTTTATGTTGGTGTAAAAACATATTATGATACCTCTCTTTTAAAGCAGAAAAAAGATACAAATGTAACAGCTTATTCAAAGATGTATGGAATGTTTCTTGTGACATTTAGTATGTTTTTGAATGAATATAATCTGTATGGAACCGTTATGACAAAAGATGAATTTCGAATATATTCAGAGATGTATCGAGAGCGTTCTCCGGAAAAATTGAAAAAACTGATAGGTGATAAAAGTTTTCTTGGAGAAGATTCCAAACAGCCGATATATCTGAAAAAGTTGCAGCAATATATAAAAGAATCTGATATTTATTGATCCGGTTGGAACAGGAGAAGAGTGTGGAGAATATGAATGTAAAAGAGCTTAGGGATATATGTGATATACAGGGGGATGTGCCGGTTTTATCATTGGATTCAAAATAGAACATATATTTTAAAAAAAATAAAATATTTCATGCAAAAGACCACCGACCAAAACGGTCCCAGGTCTTTCTTTTTTTGTCCAAATTAAGCTAGAGGAGTGTTGGTAAAAGGTATCTTATGGAACTGCTCTGGACAATATTGCTTCTGATTTCATTATTTTGGAAAATTTTGTTCAAAAGTGGTCCGATAGTGCACCGGTTTGGACACCTTAAAAATTGCATAAAAAAACCACTGGTTGCTGGCCCAGTAGTCGAAGCCTTTATAAATCTCAAACAATAAGTAAAGGATTAACTATAGTATAAGCGCTCTTGATAAAAATGTTAAGAAGTATATACAATATTTTATTCAACTGAAAGGCAATTATACACTTAAAATAGATGAAACAAAAATCGTTTTTTTATGTTTTTCAGAATGGCGTTGTTAGCCGTTTTGAATTTCATTGTAATAATGCTAGAGCATCCTTTTGGTTGCTAATAACAGGAAAAATCTGAACAATCAATAGCCTGCTTACCTATAACATATTCATTTCAAAAAAAATGCAGAAATTTGTATTCCGATTCACCATACTATAAGTAGAAACAAAAAAGGAGGTCTTGCATCATGCGAGCAAAAACAAGAACAATAACGATGTCAAATAAAAAAGCGGATGCGTTAAAGGCAGAAGTCGAACGAAGAATGAAGACTGGGGAGACATTCAGCCTTAGTGAAATTCGGATGATCATGAAAAGTACCGGGTTAAGCTATGCCCAGGTGATCAGTCGAACAAAGAGTCTGAAAAGAGACATGGAAAAAGAACAGGAAAAACAGGGAGCAGATTTTAATAAGGAAGAATTTATTTCCCAGGCAATGGACAATGCGGGTAAGTAGATTCCTTCTTTTGGGAATGGTTTTTGTGTGCAGCTTTTCTGCCTGCGGAAAAATCCGAAACCAGAAGCTGCGGTTGCATCATCTGTAACAGGGAAAATAGTATTTTTTGCATTTTGGGTCTGTTTGTCGAAATAGTTGCTCCAAAATGCGACCTGTTTCACCATACTATGTATAGAGGGATATATAGTTTCGAAATAATCAGGCTCGTTCGGGTCAGCCCTTTCAAAATCTTCTGTAAAACTCGAACGGATTCGACATACTATATAGGAGAGGAAATTTTTCCTCGTCCCTCAATACATTTTTGCCGGGAAACAAATCAATCGATCATTGGTGCATGATGGATTGCAAAACAGTAACTATCATTGTTATGTTTTTTTGTTTTCCCGGCGCTCCTCAAGAGAGGACCAAAATGGAACCAGATTCTACATACTATAAGTAAGGGAAACTTTTAAACTTGCCAGACAGGAACATAAAAAAGAATATGAAATTCCTGAAGCAAAATGAGATCCGATTTACCATACTATAGATAGGAAAGTTTTTATACAGGAGAATGCCAGAAGGAAAGTGCATGAGCTACCTGATAAAAACATGACCAAAATAGAACCAGATTCTACATACTATAAGTAAGGGAAACTTTTTAAACTTGCTAGACAGGAACATAAAAAAGAACATGAGATTCCTGGAGCAAAATGAGATCCGATTTACCATACTATAGATGGGAAAGTTTTTATACAGGAGAATGCCAGAAAGAAAGTGCATGAGCTGCCTGATAAAAACATGACCAAAACAGAACCTGTTTCCACATACTATAAATAGAGGAAAGTAATTCTTTCCAAAGGACAACTGCATAACGTACATTATAATAAGAAGAAACTTTTTAGAAATCCAATCATTCAATCATTATTTTTATCAAATCCATTTTTTAGAAATCCAATTGGAACGGTGGAATCATATCCCCATTCTACCACTCATCGAAATTTATCCAAAACAAAATCAATTGCATATCGAAAAATAGCGTGAGTTTCAGCCATTGAAAAGCCACATATTGGACAAGCTTCGCCAGCGACCGTATCAGTGCAAATAACCAGAAAGGAGGCATCTTTTGGATGCTACTGATCGGTTTTATGCCCGCCGTCAAAGGGTAAATAAAAAGGGAGGTAAACGTCCAATGAAAGCATTTTTAGAGGAATACGGCGTAATTGTTGTAGCTGCGATCGTAATCATGATCATCGTTGTATTTGCAACACCGGCTGGAACCAGCATCAAAACTGGTATCGAAACAGCAGTTCAGAAACTGACAACTCAGCTGGGTAAAACTGCTGAGATCGGTGGCTGATCTTAACTGATTCCCTGTGTTTTGGCTTTAAGTCAGGGCACAGGAAAACACAAAAAATATGTGGAGGTAATGCCAAATGAAAGCATTTTTAGAGGAATACGGCGTAATCGTCGTAGCTGCGATTGTAATCATGATCATTGTTGTATTCGCTACACCAGCTGGAACCAGCATCAAAACTGGTATCGAAACAGCAGTTCAGAAACTGACAACTCAGCTGGGTAAAACTGCTGAGATCGGTGGCTGATCTTAACTGATTCCCTGTGTTTTGGCTTTAAGTCAGGGCACAGGAAAACACAAAAAATATGTGGAGGTAATGCCAAATGAAAGCATTTTTAGAGGAATACGGCGTAATCGTCGTAGCTGCGATCGTAATCATGATCATCGTTGTATTTGCAACACCTGCTGGAAACAGCATCAAAACTGGTATCGAAACAGCAGTTCAGAAACTGACAACTCAGCTGGGTAAAACTGCTGAGATCGGTGGCTGATCTTAACTGATTCCCTGTGTTTTGGCTTTAAGTCAGGGCACAGGAAAACACAAAAAATATGTGGAGGTAATGCCAAATGAAAGCATTTTTAGAGGAATACGGCGTAATCGTCGTAGCTGCGATCGTAATCATGATCATCGTTGTGTTCGCTACACCGGCTGGAAATTCCATCAGAGATGGTATTCAGGCAGCTGTAAAGAAACTGACTGATCAGCTGGCCAAAACGGCTGAAGTTTAGAGCATTTTACAATAAAACAAGAAAATCTAAGCCTTGTCTTCGTACATAAAAAATGGTGTGAGACAAGCGTATAATATGGAGGTAATACCAAATGAAAGCATTTTTAGAGGAATACGGCGTAATCGTCGTAGCTGCAATCGTAATCATGATCATCGTTGTATTTGCAACACCGGCTGGAAATTCCATCAAAGATGGCATCCAGAGCGCAGTGACAAAACTGACTACACAGCTGGGTAAAACCGCTGAAACAACAGGTAAATAATCTGTTTGAGTTGCAGAAGCTCTTGTGTTAAGGAAATAAAAATTAACACTTTATCGGAAAAAATCTGCACATACTGTGCAAATGTATCCGAAATGATAAATCTTGGAAAGAGATGTGTCTTCATGGATACATCTCTTTCTCACATTTTACAAGAAAGGAGACAGGGGTTCGCTCCTATTTAAGAAACATGATTTCAAATTGGAATTTTAAAGAGGAAAGTTACGGACCTTTACTGCCATATGTCAAAGATCCTTTGGTAACAGATATTAACTACAACGGAACGGATGTATGGTTGGAACATCTGGAAAAAGGACGATATAAAGCAGATGTCCAGTTGACTCCAGAATTTGTCCAGGGATTCAGTGTTCATATTTCTAACGTAGTATCGGAACAGCTGAATAAATTCAATAATGTTCTGGAAGCAGAAACAGAAACACTGCGTATCTCTATCATTCATCCGTCCGTAACAGATACCGGTTATTCCATATCAATTCGTAAAACACCGCCGGTTATCCGTCTGCATGAAGAAGAAATGCTGGAACAGGGATACTTTACCAAACCGATCCTGGCGTTCTTAAAGAACTGTATCAAGGCTAACATGAATCTGGTTTTTTGTGGTGCTCCTGGAGCCGGAAAAACCGAGCTTTTAAAATATCTGACTCAGTTTATTCCGAAAGATGAAAAAGTAATGACGATCGAGGATAACCTGGAAATTCATTATAAACATATCAATCCCGGAGCAAACTGTGTGGAGTTAAAAGTAGATGAAGAATTGTTTTCTTACACGAAAGCAATTAAAACTGCCCTGCGTCAGAACCCACAGAGGGTCCTTCTTTCCGAGGCCCGTTCCACCGAGGTTAAATACCTGATGGAATGTTTTTCCACTGGTATCAGCGGACTAACTACTCTGCATACAGACGATACCAGGAAGATCCCGGACCGTATCCTGAACATGGTTGGCGATGCTTATGCAGCAAGCCGGATGTTGAATGACGTGTATACGTTTGTGAACGTAGGTGTTTTGATCAGAAAAAGAGTTATCGATAACCGAATCGTCCGTAATGTTGATCAGATCTGTCTGTTTGACCGCCTGGATGATAAGAATACCAAAGCTTTGATCATGGATGGTGGAAAACAGGTTTCCGATCAGATTCCAGAGAATTTAATGAAAAAATTCCAAAGGGTTGGTATTTCGGATCCATTTACTTTTACGGAGGCAAACTGATATGGCAAAAGGGAAAAAAGAAAAAAAACCACATTTTTGGAATTATCTGAATTTTAAAAAGATGCAGGCAGAGGTCCATCGATTTGGGTTAAATATTAATATGGTAGATTACCTGAAGTTTATCGGAATCTCATATTTAGCAATGCTGGTATTTTGTTATGTATTCAAATTACGTTTATTGTGTATCGCTATTGTCGCAGCCGTGATTACACTTTTACTTCCTTCTATCTTCATGGCGCAATTTCGGAATATGTATGAGACTAAACGATTTGAAGATGTCAATGCCTATTTGGAACAGATGCTATATTCTTTCCGACGGCAGCCAAAGATATTGACTGCATTGCAGGATACATTGATTCTGTTTTCAGAGAATAAAGAAAGCGGTTTTTATAAAGTAATAAATGAAGCGATCCAGTACATCCAGGCTGGACAAAGTAACGGGAATATTTATAAAGAAGCGTTTGCTATCATTGAAAAAGAATATGGATGTAAAAAGGTAGAAAAAATACATAACTTTTTTATCAAAGTAGAACAGGATGGTGGCAACTGTGATGGAGCCATTGAAATCCTGCTGTTGGACCTGAAGCTCTGGGTAGACAGGATGTTTGAACTGATCCAGGAAAAACAGAAGATCAAAGTTAATGTAACGATAGCCATTGGACTGTCATTACTGATTGTCGGCATGGCTATCTATATGATCCCAGATTCTTTTCATATTACGGAACAATGGTTGTCGCAGGGAGCAACGACTGTCAGTTTGCTCTTGGATGTTTTGATTTGGTACATCGTGCAGAATAAACTATCCGGAAACCTGATCAATGTGGACCGAGATGATCCGTTTGAGGAAATCAAACCAGCTTATGATCTAGTGATGTCTGGCAAAGATGTAACGAAAAAGAAACAGAAAACAGCAATGATCTCGGGGATCGTGATCTGGATCGCCGGCATTGCCTGTGCTGCTACATTCAGTGTACAGGCCGGAATTGCATTACTAGCTCTTGGCGGTTTGATCGTCATGCAGCCCAAACGGCATTACAAACACTGCTTTAAGCGTGTTTCCCGCGCGGTAGAAAAAGCGTTCCCGGAGTGGCTGTTAAGCCTGTCATTACAAATGCAGACAGATAATGTACATGTTTCCATAGTAAATACAACGGAAGAAGCTCCGGAAATCCTGAAAGAAGAACTGAGAAAATTATCTGTTGGAATCGAAAACAACCCTGGAGAGTTAAAACCATATATTGATTTTATGGGTGTATTCCATATCGCAGATATTACATCCGCGATGAAAATGTTGTATTCCATGGCTGAATTCGGTGCACAGGATGCACAGGCACAGATCCATACCTTGGTAGAAAGAAATACATCCATGATGGCAAGGGCCGAGAAAATGCGCATGGAAGATTCGTTAGCTGGCATTACGATCTCTATGCTGCTGCCAATGATCACTGGTGTATTAAAAATGATTGTAGACCTTGGCCTTGTTATGTGGAGTATCCTGCAGATCTCGAATCTGTTATAAGTAACAAACAGGGAGGGGTGTACGATGAAAGAATTTTTGGAAGAATACGGCGGTATGGTGATCATCTGTATCGTGGGCATGGCGATCGTCACTGCCCTGATCAACTCGTTGAACACGATCACAGCACTATAGGAGGGGATTGTTATGAAAGAAATGTTGGAAGAATATGGAGGCGTTGCGGTCTGTGTGATCATGGGCCTTGTGATCCTCGGGATCTTTATCAGCATGTTCAAAGGAAATGGATCCCTTGCCAGCGATGTCTGGAAAGTGCTGATGAGTCCGATGCTATAGGAGGAAAAATTATGCGTGCATTTTTAGGAGAATACGGGAAAGTGATCGTGTGTGCGATCGTTATCCTTTCTATCTTCGGGTATTGTTTTACCCTGAAAAGTGGGTCCGTTGCGGCAAGCCTTCCTTCCCCAACGGTAACAGTAAAAAGCGATGATTCGTTTGCTTTGGTCGATGATGTTTCCAAACGGGCCAATCCTACAATTACGATCCCAAGTGCTGATTGTAAAATCCACGCAAGGGAAGCTTATGATCTCATGGATCCAGATATTTTTCATGTATCAGCCCTGAATGCGGATGGTAATGCGTTAGACTATTCTGTAGTCAAAGTGGAATATCCAAACGGGACAATAAAAAATATTAATGCATCCGGTTCTTATAGCGTTTGCAGTGATACTGCTGGGGTGTTAAAAGTTACATATCGGACAGAAGAAAATTATAATGGACGCGAGTTGCGGACAGAAAAAACATTCCAATTTGTTGTGGATTAAAAAGCTCCCTGCAATTCGCAGGGGGTTTTCTCTTTTTGGGAAAGGCAGATTTGCCATATTATAAATAGGAAAAGTATTTTGGAAAGGAGGCCCGCCAGATGGTGGGGGCGGAGATATTCTCCGTTTAGAAAACATGAAAGGTTCCATTGAGACGATGCTTGGGATCATCCTGCTGGCTTTTATGGCTTTGCTCGGAACATCCTATATCACGGCATCTTTGACAACACAGAAGGCACAAAATTACCATGCAGCAGTCGTGGCAGAGCTGGAGGCATCGGATTTTTCCACCAGTGTCGTCAGTTCCTGTAAGACAAAAGCAAAGGACAACGGTTACAAAAACCTGACAATTACGGTGAATGGAAATTCCGATACCGGGAAATACGCAAAAGTCGTCCTGGATTATGACTATGCGATCCCGTTATTAAACCGGGTGATCGACCATGAGATCGTAGGCTACGCAAGATAGGGGGAAACAGATATGAGAAATGTAATGATCGGGTTTTTCTCCATCGTGGTTCTGCTGTTAGTCGGCCTGTCCTTAACATCTTCTTCCGGTAAGACCATGAGGCAGAATGAGCTGGACTCCAGCCTTTCTTCTGCCATGATGTCATCCATGGAATCTTTGCAGAAACGGGCAGACAACGATGAAAAAACAGACCTGACGGACCAACAGTTTATCGCAGATGCGATCCAGGCAGCCCTGGTAAAAACAGATGCAGACGCAACGTATAAAGTAACCGTGTACCAGCTGGATGCCCAAAAGGGACTCCTGGATGTCGGTGTAACGGCAAAGTACGCACAGGTCATGCATCCTGGTAAAGTTTCTGCAAGACGGTGTATCGTCCTGGACGATTACAAAAATGACCTGGATGAATATTTCACGGTGGTATTTAAAGATGGGGATGTTGTAGTAAAACAGATCCAGCTGTATGGTGGGGATCTGCTGACCGCACAGATGCTGCCACAGGGTAATGGCTATGGAAGTGCTTCCTGGCAGTGCAATGGCATTACCTGCAGTACGTCCAGTATGCCACAGGTCTTTGTGACAGGGGACATGACTTTTACGAAAAAATGAGAAAAAGCCTTGCAAGTTTTGCAGGGCTTCTTTTTTTGCAAAATGCTTTTTGTTTTAAAACCTGTTTCTACATACTATATATAGGAAAACTTATCAGAGGTTCAGCCATTTTGTCTGCAGCTGTCGATGTGTTTTGGGATACCCCAGGGAGGTGATGGAAAAGAACCGCATGGCTGGCGGTGACGGGGTTTACAGCCACGAAACACGAAAACACGTACCGTTGGATGTTCGAACCTAAACGGTACATCGATACAAGGAGGACAAAATTTATGCATAAGTTCTTTAGAGGATCCAAAAAGACAATTGCAGCAATGATGGCCGTCCTTATGTTTACTTCTTCAACGGGCGGATACGCCCAGGCCGGTATGATCCAGGATGCCTTCCCGGAAACACAGAAAATTGTGCAGGATGTGCAGGGGAATACCGATACACCAGTAACTGAGGATGCGGAAACGGTCGTTACCAAACCGGAAACGGAGGTGCCAACAAAAGAACCGGCAGAAAACTCTGCAGAAGGCTCTGTGGACACCACTACACCGGAAGTGACCGAAACACCGAAACCTACAGAAAAACTGGAAGAAAAAAACAAGGATGCATCAAAAGAGACCACCGCTGATTCTGAGAAGAAATCAGAAACTTCCGAAAAGAAGGAAACGTCTGAGGATTCCAACGAGTTGAGTAACACGGTAACACGGTTTATACAGGAAAAAGATTCCTACGCCTATATGGAACAGATCACCAATATGGACGACCTGCTTTCGGAAATGAACGAGGAACAGTTGTATGAACTTCTCTATTTTATGCGTCTGAGTTTCTTATCCGAAGTGCCGGAAGACCACAGCCAGACACTGAATGCTTATTATGAGATCCTGGAAGCTTACCTGAAAGTAAAATCCCAAGATCCAAAACAGGAATGGCAGGCTCTGGTACTGCCGTATCTTCCTTATTATAAGGAAGGAATGGAAACTACAGAAGAATATCTGAATGCAGTTGATGGCAAAGATTTTGACCTTTCCGGGCTGGAAGAACAGCTTGCAGCACTGGAAGAGACAACAGATTTCGATATGCTGCCAGCCGAAGAAAAGAAAGTAACAGTGGAAGCTGCAATGGAAAGTGCGCGTCAGGATATCCGGGATGGAAAACCGGAGGATGCGGTATGGACCATGTATCATTATGGATATCTTGCAGATGTTTTACTGGAACTGGATGCAGAATCTCTGGAGGCTTTTTTCCAGGGATTGGATAATGAAAACCGATATGTCTTCCATTCATTAGCAGGGTATGAATATTTCGGGTTTGTAGATCAGGAATATGCTCTGGACGGATATAAGGAAAAAGCGGACATGTTCCGGTATTATTACCAGGAATGCAAAGAAAACCAGGCAGCTGATCAGCTCCTTCTGAAAGCTCTCAATGACCAGAACAGAACTTCTTATGCATCGGTAGATGCTTATGAAGCAGACCTGGAAGCAGGGTCTTCAGAGGATTTTGCATCTGTCATGGAAGCGTGGAATTTGTATCTTACAGGAAAGGTAGATGCGCTTGTAAAAAAGGTCGATCCGGATTCTGTAAAGGACGATGCTTCTAAAGAAGATACTTCCAAGACCAATCCACAGGAACCGTATGCTCCGGACACACCGGATACGGAAGAAGAGGGAACCACGGCTTCGGGAGAAAAAGATCTGAATGGAAAGGATACGGCAGCAGAAGTACCTTACCCCGGATTGGACCTGAATGCCGGAATCGCACTGCTGGCAGCAGCGCCGGAATACGATAAGGATACATTAGGTGGACAGTGGGTGGCAATCTCAAACACCTGGTATTTTGTAAAACCGGATGGAAGTATCCTGTATAACAGCTGGGTCAAAGACGGCTCATCCCTGTACTATGTAAAATCCAATGGATGGTGTGTAGTCAGTGCCTATGCCGTGATCAACAACATTGCCCGTTACTTTAATGAAAAGGGAATCCTGCAGGCAAAAACTGCAAATGGCTGGGTATGGGATGAACTGACTTCCGGATATTATTGGATTGTCAATGGAACAGCTGCTTATGGCTGGGTCTATACAGACACGGAGTCTACCCCGGATTCTGCCGGAAATACATACTGCTGGTATTATTGCGGTACAGCAGATTCCCGTTATATGAGGTTCGGTGGATACCAGACCATTAATGGTGTAGATTATTATTTCGATGCCAAAGGACACTGGATCCCGGCAACGATCGGGAATAAATTTTACTACAGTGTGTTTGATTCTGAAATAGGTGCCCTGGACCAGGCAGAAACAGGAAACACCATTGTCTTAAAAGGTGGTCTCCATAATGTAGATACAACACACTGGGTATCCGGAAAAGACCTCGGGATCACTTCGGATGGAATGCATAAGTGTTTCATTAAAAACACCAGTGCAAAAAAAGAAGGGAGCAGACCGGTTCCTATCGTTGTGCGGTATGGATCGGTATACTTTACCGGATCTCTTTCTCTGGACGGCGGGGATTACATGGGAAAAACCTATCAGTCTACCCAGAGTGACCTGATCATGGCTGGAACAAAGGGAACCGTTATCATCGACAGCCCGGATATTTCCATTTTTAATGCGAACCAGGGACTTCATATTGCCCAGGAAACTGCGAAAGGTGGAAAAGGAAAGATCATCTTCGAAGAAGGAAAGATCTATGACTGTGCATTTGGTATCGGAGCTTATGGTGATGTGGAAATGTCCGGTGGGGAGATTTATCACTGCGGACAGGGTATCCATCTCAATGCATGGTTTTACGATCTGACTGGAAACATCACAGGAGGATCGATCCATGACTGCTCAAATTATGGAATCGCGACACTTTCTTCTACCTGGGATCCTTACCCGGAATCCCATAAAGTAGATCTGACAGTAGAAAATGCTTCTATCTATGGCAACACAGGAAATGGTATCTACATGACCGATACACTCCTGAACACCAGCTCCCTCGTAGTGAAGAACAGTCTGATCCAGGACAACGGAACCGGAATCGATGTCCATAAAGGAAGTATTGCTGTTGGAGAACAGAGTACGATCCAGGACAACTGGTATGAAGGGATCTATTTCCTGGATACAGAATCAACAGCTGCGGTTGACAGTGCATTGATTACCAGGAACGGGGATGGTACTTACGAAGGCGGCGGTATCTATGCATTAGGTGCACTGACAACTTCGGAAAATACCGTGATCTCGGAAAATAATGGTCTGTACGGCGGCGGTATCTATTCCGCAAAAGAACTGCAGATGACGGGCAGCGAAGTGACAAACAATACTGCGCAGTTAGGTGGCGGTATCTATTGCCTCGGGGAAAATACGATCACTGGAAAAGTAATGGATAACACAACGTTGGTAAACGACGGAACCGGGGACCGACAGGGGGCCGGTATCTGGAACGGTGGTGTCACAACATTAGATGCTACGGTTACAGGAAATACGTCTACTGGTGATGGCGGTGGTGTCGCAAATATCGGAACACTGACCATGACAGGCGGATCCGTTTCTTCCAATACCTGTGACAAAAACGGTGGAGGTATCGTTAACTACAAGAATGGTTCCTTCCAGTATCAGTCTGGATCGATCCAGGATAACAAAGCAGGTTCCATGGGTGGTAACATCCGCATTGAAGATTCTGTATTTACCCTGAACTGTAAAACACCGGTATCCGGTGGTACTGCAGGGACAGCAGGCGGTGGTATTTCCGTCTATGCACAGGATGGAAAATCTGCAGCCTTGACACTGGAACAGGGAGCAGAGGTGTCTGGAAACACAGCTGCATCCGGTGCGGGCGTAGACCTGAAGAACGCTTCCTGTGTGATGACTGGCGGAACGGTATCCAAAAACACGGCATCCAAAAACGGTGGCGGTATCTATGTAACCAATTCCACACTGGATATGCAGGGCGGTTCTGTTTCTGAAAACCAGGCGGTTTCCGGTGCAGGGATCTATAATAAAAAGACGCTCCAGCTGACCGGCGGGGAGGTATCTGGAAATACTGCTTCCAGTTTTGGCGGTGGTATTTACAATACCGGAAATGCAACCGTGTCCGGAACAGCTTCCATCCATAACAATACGGCAGACAGAGGTGCTGGAATCGCCGGAGATGGAAACGGCATTGATGCAGACCTGACGGTATCCGCAACGGTATCGGATAATACCGCTTCGCAGGAGGGCGGCGGTATCTACTATGAATCCGGTGTGATCATGGTATCCGGTGGAAACATTAGTAGAAACCAAGCAGCTTTCGGCGGTGGCGCTTATCTGCTCGGCGGAACAGTCGCACTGCAGGATGGAACCATTTCCGGAAATACGGCAACCAACAAAGGTGGCGGTTTTGTTTTGGACAGTATGGACAAAGCAACCATCACTGGCGGAACGATCACTCAGAACACGGCAGCCACTTACGGCGGTGGTATCTATTCTGATGATACCAATGTGACGATGACAGACGGAAGTATTTCTGCAAACGAAACAGATAGTACGCTGGGCAAGGCTTACTATCAGGGCGGAACCTTATCGGTCGGTGACGATGCACAGATCTTGGGGGATATCTATCTTCCGGTCAACAAGATCATCAACGTGGTCAGCGATCTTACAAAAGCGGACCTGGAAGTTTCCATGGCGGAAGACGACACCTACAAACACCGTGTCATTGCGGAATACTCCAAGAACACCACTTCTTTCCGGAATGGTAAGGATGATACGGGACGGTACAGTCTGGAAACGGCAACTGCAGGCTATGCAAGGAAAGCAGGACTGAAGATCGACGACAACTCCGAGGCTGGCAAGCTGTATCAGGTATGGCTGGATCTTTCTGCACTCCCGATCCGTGTCAACTACATCGGAAGATATGCAGACTCTGGATCCGTAAAAACCGAGGTTGTAGAGCCGGATACAGAAGAGTACACTGTCCGTAAGAATGCAGGATACACGGAATATGCCCGGGACAACTATACGTTCATGGGATGGACATATCAGCTTACTAAGACAACACCAGTATATGCTGAAAAGGACACCAGTGTCCTGACCTATGATGAACTGTTAGCAATTTACCAGGAACAGCAGGAAGCCGGTATCACAGGGGATATGTTCACGAAGACTCAGAAAGAAAGATCCACTTCGATCGCAGGCATGGCACTCGCAAGTGTACAGAACCTGCTGACCGGATTGGTACTGCCAGTCCAGGTGCAGGCTGCTGACACGGATGAGGAAATGCTGCAGGTATACATGCTGGATACCTGGGATCAAGCACCGAGCATCACCTGGGATGAAAACATTTTCTGGGAAGGAACCGATGTCTTTAAAGAAGATCTGTTGAAAAATATCCATATCAAAGACGTGGAAGATGGTGATGAAAATTATGACCTTCCGGTCACGGACTTGGTAATTCATTCGCTCACATACAGTGAAGGAAAGTTATCCGATGGATCTAAGGGTGAATCGTACACCGTAGACTATCCGGATGGCATGAAAGACAGTGATCAGTTAGATACCTGGTTTTTACAGCTCGATAAGAATGATTCCCCAGTGACGCATATCATGCATTGTTCGGTTACCGATTCCGCTGGAAACGTGACAAAGGCAGATATCCCGGTAAAAGTAAAATACAACGAATTCCCGACGATCGATGCCAGGGACCGTTATTTTACACTGGAAGAGGCACAGAGTGGACAGATCACAGAAAAGGCATTGCTGCAGGATGCCATCACCGATGGAAAGCTATCAGCAGATGATACCGAAGAAGGTAACATGAACGACAGGCTGGAAATGGTGGATTTCAATGCAGACGATTTCACAAGTTTCACGGATTCTGGATATGTGACCGTAACGTTCCATGTACAGGATTCTATGGGACCTGGTGGAAAAGGTAAGGAAACGTACAGACAGATCAAGGTATACGTTGTCAAGGATGGCGTGATCGAAGAACCGGAAAAAGCACAAAATATCCGTTTCATCAACAAGAAATACTATGACCTGAACAAAGGGGTAAACCCTGACACACTGAGTGAAGAAGAGAAAGAAGCAAGAAATGGCAATGGTGGACTGAACGTGGAATCCAAATGGTACCACGATCCAGAATACCAGGCAGTCATTGAAGCTGCTTTCGGAAAAACACAAGGAACGGACTACGAATTTACTAAGGAAGATATCGACAAGATCAAAGCTTATGTGGATGCCAATGGTATCGGAACTACAAAAAGCGATGCAGCGTTGGATAACTTCTACAGCCAGTTCGTAGCACCTGCAAAAGTAAATTAAAGAAAGTCCCCACTGGGTTAGCCTGGTGGGGATTTTTTTGTACGAAAAGATTGTATTTTTGTACAATTTGGAATACTATAAAAGAAAGAAAAGACAAAAAAGAAGGAGGCGATCTTATGTTATATTCGAATAATAGGAAATTAAGCCTTAGCGGATGGTTGCAAAAAAATAATATTTTTGCTTACCGCTCTCCATTGCGGATGCAAAAATTTTTATTCTTTTATGAAATATTTTCAAAGGTAGATCAGGATAATTCTGATTTTTCACATCTGAAAGGATATCAGAGAGGTCCTGTATTCAGTCCTGTGTGGGGAGATTATACAAAAGACCGGGAAGAATTTGATGCAAATTCTTTGCGGGTGTATATGGCCGGAAACAATCCTGTAAATGAAAAACGGGCACAACAGGCGAGTTTTCTTGTCAGCTCACTGTCGGAAAATGAATTGTCCGAATTAACGCATCAGTTCAATTTATGGAACAGCAAAAAAGAAAGAATTATGAACGGGGAACAACAGGTAGAATTAACGGAAAATGATTTTAATGCTTGTGATGATACATTAGGAAAGATGTTGGAACGTATGTATCCTGATTATATGATACAAAATTCGGTAATCATCCCAATTGCAGAAAAATACTTTATATTTTCAAAACAGGATGCAGCACGGCTTACTGAACAGCATTTCGACATACTTTCTGTCTTGTCCGCACATGAGGATCTCCATAATCCTGTTTTTGTAGAGATTGATTCGGAAGGAGGATTATGCATTGATTAGTAGAAAAGATGTACTTCGTTTAAAAATTCCTTTCCCTGATATTTCTTCCAGGTTGGCAACAAATTCGCATATGTACATATGTAGAAATGTGGATGATAATTCGGTTTCCTTCGTGAAGTGTCAAACATTAAAACCATATATGTTTACACAACCTGTTATGCGTCATTTTTGGGATGAGGTTCCAGATATTTCGAGAAATCCTTTTCTGCGAACAACACGGATCGACTGCGATAAGGAATTTGCAACGCATAATGTGCAGTATGATGAAAGATTAAGGACGATCTCACGACCAGATGTATCGGAGGATGTAATTATTCATATTGAACAAGAATTGATTTGTGATGGATATGCTTCCGAAAAAATAGCAGAAGATGAAATTGTACAGTTAAACGCTCTTGCCACATTCGTAAATATATAAGCGAAACAGCATTGACAATAACTGTGATTTGCGAAAAATGAATTACACCTCCCATGCGGTGCTGTGGTTCCCATGGACGGGGTACTCTGCTTAGTTTCATAGACCACCACACAACCTTGACTTTTCCGTGAAAAATGTATATTATAAAAGTACAGACAGAAATGTACTGTATACACTTGGTCGCTGATATTTATGTATTAAGCGTACTGTAAGTACGCCAGTCAAGTGGGAAAACAGCTGATGAAACAGCTGTTTTTTTTGTGCGAAAAATAAATTTGTTGTATCTGAAAAAGTTTATTAAAAAGATCCCCGCCAGGAAAATCCAACGGGGATCTTTTTATAAACTTTTAGTAAAAACAGTTTCCTGTATGCGACTAAAATACAAAATATTTTTTAACAATACCAGACAATATATTCGCTTGTAAAGAACCATAGTATCCGAAAAAAATGTGATTTTTTTGTGGAATATTACAAATTGATATATATTAAAAATTCCATTACAATTATGTTAAAAATAGATTACAGAAAGGAGAATTTAATGTTAAGGACGTTTACAAAAGAATTTTAATATATGAGGGAGGCATTTTTGTTATGAGTTCTGAAAATGGAAGATATAAAGGTTATCAAGGGTATAACAGAGAAAGTGGTACACAAAATACTTTGCCAGAACCTGTAATGAATATGGATTCATTGCTTAATTTGGCGGACTTTTTGGATACGAGCAAATCAGATAGTGCATTTCCTGAAATAGCAGTAATACCAGATATGCTTAGAGACGTAGGCAAATTTGTTAATGAGCGTAAAAAAATGAAATATTCTCATAAAGAATTTGAAATGAAGATAAAATTTTTGTCTGATGGTGTAGATAAGCAATATCATGTTGCAATGCAAAAAATCCAAAATGAGACAGAAATACAATTGGCTCAAATTAATGGAAATGTGAAGCAAGGGATACTAAGCATTAATCGTTATTATGATTTGGAAGTGCAAAAGGTGGTAGCTCAATATAAATTAAAAAGTGAAGAGATGAATTTGTATTATCAAAATTTGGAGAAACAACGAAAGGAGCAGGAAAGACGGTTCAATAAGATGATTAAGATTGCTACGATTGAGCGGAAAAAAGCTAATAAAGCAATCAAAGAAGCTGAACAAGTATGTGATTTTTTTAAACAAAAAATATATAGTAATACAGCGACTTATGAAGAAAGAGAGCATTATATGGAATTGCTTAAATTTAGAATCAGTGGAATTAGTTCAATGAAAGACATTATTCCACAGTTGGCTGCAAAGATTGAATAAATATAAAAAAGAGGAATTTGTTGATGAACACTATACTTGGGTTTGTTTATGAAAGAAAATATATTGAAATCGTCATTATTGTGGCAGTAATAATATTTATAGTTCTCATTTTAAGTAAGAAGCGTAACAAATCAAAAATAAAAACAAATCGTGCTAAATCTAAAAAAGAATATACGTTAGAAGATTGTAAAAGTTATGAGGACTTAGAAGTTAAGATAGATGCATACCAGAATAATTTGAAAAAAGAACTTTCAAAGAATAAACAAATTATTCAAAACGCTAAAAATAAGGGGTATATAAAAGCGAACATAGTTTGGACAGAGCGGTTTCAAGAACTCACTGATATATCAAATACTTTATATAAGAATTTAGAATATGAAAATGCCAGAAAACTGAATAAGGATAAGTTTCACAGATATACAAGCTTACATTTTCGTTCTTTTATTTTAGGAAATTTGGCGTATAAAGATTATATGGATTCAAAAAAAGTAAGAGATGAAATTGGTCAGTTACTTGTGGATATTGGAAAGAAAAAAGTACAAGTTACGGCAGCAGAAAAAAGGAAACTGTACGATGTAAAGGATACATGCGTAAAAACAACAAAGTATTTATATGATCGTATGATCGCAATTCAAAGTACAACAAGAAAATTGAAATATAAAATACGTGACGAATGTGGGAGCAGAGGAAAAGCCTGGTTTAAGAAAATAGAAAAAAATAAAAATAAATGAACTTACTCCTCGTCATCAAAGGATGACGGGGAGTAAGTTGTAATTCCATCGGACCTGTATCTGTGGGGTTTTTTGCCCGAAAAGATTGTGTTTTTGTATAGATTGGTATACTATAAGTATAAGAAATAGCAAAGTAGGGAGGTATTTGTATGTTACGAGGAATAGATGCTGCATTATATATTCAGTAATTATTATGCGAATTATAATAAAAGTTGTTTGTAACAAACAGCTTTTTATTTAGGTGATGATTTATTTTATATAATGAGAGGAAAACGAATATGGGAAATATAAAAGATGAAGTTTTTTTAGGAACGAGAGAAATACAGAACAGGAAATTTGAGTTATTGTCTAAAATGGCGCAGCCGGAAGTATGGACTTACAAAAAAATCAAAGAAAAAGATCCTTATAGAATCTTACGCAATTATATCATATTTACATATAATAGATTATCAGAAGAAAATAAAATCATACTGTCGGATGATGGTGAATATCGTTGCATGAATACAGGACTATTAACGATATATGATCAGGAAATTGTTGCATTATTTCAAAAAGCTAGTAAAAAGGATGGACTTCCTTGGTACTTAGTTGGATTCTTTAAAGAAACCGATAAACAATTTACAATGCATTTTTCCCAGCTTCCACAACTTGCAAGTTATTTTGATAATGTAAAAGATTTAATATATGACAGTTCTCTGGAATTAGTCTTAAAAAAAGAACATATAATAGATGATAATATCGACAGATTTATTGCGGCGGGCTATACAGATAAAAAGATTATTAATTTGTTGCTTGATGTTGCAAAAAATACTTTAGAAAAGAAACTGAAAAGGAATTTTAAATTAGCGCTTCCTTTTTATTATCATAATACAGAAACAGGGGAAAATAAAATTCAGCTCTTAGCACCTTTATATTTCCCGGGTGCACCAGTAAAATTAGCCTTGGTCATGAATAAGGTAAAAAGTGAAGTTAACGAGTATTATGAAGGTGTCACCGTTTTGCCTGTTGAGTGGGCGTATATGAATTCACGGATTATTGTAAAACCGGATGAAGAGTGGGCAAAGATAATGGATGAAGTGGATATTCAGATAGATGATGTTTCTATGCAAAATTTAGTTGACAAAGAAGAATAAAAGAAATATAATAAATCTATTGAAAGGCTAAACAATTCCAATAATAAATTTTAAAATTTTTTGATTAACTACCATTCATTAACTACCACTCACTAAATAATTATAAAATATGATTTGTTTTACTAATAGAATGACAAAATCCTCGCTAGATGTAAATTTAGCGGGGATTTTATCAATATATGATAAAAAATCAAAAAAATTTACAATAGCAGAAACCAAATTTTATTCTTCTCCATTTTCTCAATTCTATAAATATCGGGTTTAAATTTAAAGAAAGGAGTTAAAACACATCAGAAACCCTATCTCTGCACACAAGAACATTACAAGAGCAACCTTGTTTTTTGAAGTTTTTCCTTTTATAATGAAAAAGAAAAACGCCTGTCCGAAAAAATCCAATATTCAAAAAAATCATACATACTATAATCAAATACAAAAAACACCACCAAGAAAGGAAGAAAATCTATGAAAAAGAAGAAAGTAATGGCTCTGTTACTGTCTACTACTTTAACAGTTGCCAACATTACGCCGGCACTTGCAGCAGACACATCGGATCTTGCAGCAGGGACCGAAGTCACACAGGAAATGACAGATCCTTCAGAAGAAAGTAATGAGGAGTCCGCAGAAGAAATTTCAGAAGGAATTTCAGAAGAAACCGCAGAAGTGGCTACGGAAGAAACTACAGAGGAACCGCAGGAAGCTACCGAAAGTGAAACACCGAATGTCGCTCCACAGGCAGCAGATCAGACTTCTGTTCAGGACGAGGAAAACGAATCCCTTCCTATTAACAGTCAGTTTGAAGAAGACTATCTGTTCTACAAGGTAACCGGGGATAAAGAGGTTAAGATCGTGGACCATGATATCTGGGATAATACCGGAAATGTTGTAGTAAATCCAACGGTAGAGCATGATGGTGTTACCTATCAGGTAGTGGCTGTAACTAAAAATTCGTTTTTCGAGGATAAATCAGTAAAAACAATTACATTGAAAATGGGCGTTACCAATATCGAACCTGTTTTTATGGGCGGTGCCCGGAATGTCTCCAATGTCGTGATCGAAGATCCAAACGCGAATATGGTTGTAAAAGACGGCTGTGTATACTCCAGCGATATGACCCGGCTGGAAGCAATGATCCCCAATTATCCAATGGAATCCTATACAACGCCGGACTCCGTAACAGTGGTAGGTTCCCGTTCCATTCAGAGTAATACCTGTAAGGTGGTTACTTTGAGTGACAGTGTAACTACCTTGGAAGATTCGGCAACCTGTGATATGCCGGGAACTGAGGTGTTCAATATGGGATCCGGGATCACAAAGGTTGCTAATGGACAGTTTTGCGATTGTGATAATTTAAAAGAACTGAACATCAAAGGTAGCTTCATGCCGGGATGGGGATTCGCAAGAAGTTGTAAGAATCTGGAAAAAGTAACGATCGATGGAAATCTGAAAGGGGCAGCAGTGGATTTCTTTGTCAACTGCCCAAGTATCAAAGCGTTTGAAGTGATTCATTCCACCTATCAGAGATCGGTAGATGGTGTACTGTTTAACGGGACAGAATTGATCCGTTATCCGGCTGGAAAAGAAGATTCTTCCTATTATGTTCCAGATGGTTACTCTATGACAGGACAGGCATTTAATAACTGTCAGAATCTGAAAACACTGTATATCGGTTCGAATGTCTCTTTAAAAGCGGGCATGGTGTACGATCCTGCGCAGGCGATGGATATTTATCTGCTGGATACGAAAAAGATTGATATTGGCGTAAAATCGTCCTATATTTTCTACAATCTTCCGGCAGGATCCAATATCTATTGTGCGAATGAGGAACGTCTGGCAGAATTGAATGCTTATAGCAAAGTTGCTACAAATGCAGACGGAAGTGTGCCGAATATTGGTGTAAAACGTGTGCCGTACACAGGAGCAAAATTTGCATCCTCTGAAAAGAAAGTGTATACCGGAGAAACCTTCCAGTATGTTCCCGAACAGCTGACCCCGGCATATGCCAATGATGACCTGGAGTATAGCTCTTCCAATGAAAAGATCTGTACCGTGGATGCAGCATCTGGAGAAGTGACCGCTGTAGCGGAAGGAGAGTGTGAGATCCGCGTAGCCAGCAAAGAGAACGGGGAAACACTGGATTCTTATACGGTCCATGTGAAAAAAGTAACCGTAAAGAATATCTCTTTTGCCGAAGAAGAAGTCACCATGAAGCTGAAGGAGGCTACGAAAAAATTAAACCTGATCTTTGACCCGGTGAATGCAGAGACGGACGAGGGACTGACCTGGGAATCTTCGGATCCGCAAATTGTAACGGTAAAAGACGGTGTCGTAACAGCAGTCAGAACCGGAACCGCAACCATTGTTGCAACGATCCAGGGGAAAACAGCCTTCTGTACGGTCCATGTGGTAAACCCACTGGAAGGGATCCAGATGAGTGAAGACAATGTGGACCTGAAAAAAGGGAAATGGCATCAGCTGTCCGTAACCTGTACACCGGAAGATACGACCGATGATACGAGAATCACCTGGTCGTGTTCGGATAACAAGGTGGTATTCGTGACATCAGATGGAACGATCCAGGGACTCCGCCCAGGAACAGCCACCGTTACTGCGACGATCGGCTCTTTTACTGCAACCTGTAAAGTAACAGTAACCGCCCCACTGGAATCCATCCAGGTATCCCCGGTAACTATCAAACGCGGGGAGACACAAAAACTGAAATATTCCGTATATCCGGCAGATACGACAGATGATCTGTCCAAGGCAGTCTGGTCCAGCAGCAACCCGGATGTGGTGTCTGTAGATCAGAACGGACAGGTAACTGGACTGGCGTATGGAACAGCAACCATCAAAATGACAGTTGGCGAGATTTTAGGAGAAGCAGAGGTCACTGTAAAAAGACCGGGGCTTGAGGAAGCCCAGGTAACGTTATCGGAAACTTCTTATATATATGATGGAACAGAAAAGCGCCCGAAAGTAACCGTTGTCCTGGATGGTGAAACACTGAAAGAAAACACCGATTACCAGATCCGTTATGCCAACAATGTAAAAGCCGGTACGGCGTCTGTGACTGTCACCGGTATGGGAGTATTCAAGGGAAGCCAGATAAAAACATATACGATCCGGTCTGCAGGACAGTGGCTTGTATCAGGAAACAGATGGTGGTACCGCCATGCTGATGGAAGCTATACCAGAAGTGGATGGGAGTCCATCAATGGAAAATGGTATCTGTTTGACCGTGCCGGATGGATGCTGACCGGCTGGCAGAAAGCTGGCGGAACCTGGTATTATCTGGATGCGAATGGAGCGATGGTGACCGGATGGATGAATGACCGCGGAACTTGGTATTACATGACCGAAAACGGAGCAATGGCTACCGGATGGCTCAACCTGAATGGTACCTGGTACTTCTTAAACGGAAGTGGAGCAATGCAGACTGGATGGCTGCACCGTGCATCTGGATGGTATTACCTGACTGGAAGCGGAGCAATGGCTACCGGATGGCTGTATCAGGGAGGTTCCTGGTATTATCTGAATCCGGCAGACGGACATATGGCAACCGGATGGGCAAAAGTCAATGGTAAATGGTACTACATGAACGGAAGCGGAGCGATGCAGACTGGCTGGCTCCACCACGGAAACAATTGGTATTATCTGGATGCCAGTGGAGCCATGGCGACCAATACCTGGATCGGGAATTATTATGTCAATGGATCCGGTGTCTGGACAAAAACACGATAAGTAGCAGAAAGCTAAAACACTGATACAAGGTATCCCCCTGCTGGAGATTTTTCGACAGGGGTGATATCATATCTATGGGGATTTTTACGAATGAAGAAAAATGTGAATAAGATTCCTGCGGATATGCAGGAATTATATAAAGAATTTAAAAATGACAAAGAATTGTTTTCGTTTCCAAAAGAATGGGATGATGATTTCTCTGTTATGAAGCGGAAGGAAGTAAGAAAAGACCAGATGATGTTCCTTTTTGGGATTGGACTGTTTTTTCTGACCTTGCTGGTTCAGATGATTGGGAAGGGGTTCGAACTGATATCCCTGTTTGTAGTATGTTTAACTGTATAAATTTTTATCTTTCCAAAACATCAGAAGGAGATTGCCTCGGCAGTCTCTTTTTTGTTCCGTAAAACTACTAACTGATCTGCACACCAACAGGTGACAGCTTCCAGCCTTTGGTTTTTGTGAAGTAACGTAAAAACACAAAATATGATTAGAATTTCGAGAATTCTGTCTGTATTTCCCCTAATTTTTCGATTTTAAATGGGATGTTTTTCTACATACTATAGTTAGAACAATGAGATAACAAAGGAGAAGAGTACTATGTTTTACGGCTACGAGCTAAGAAAAGAACGGAAAGAACACATTTGCCCACCATTTACTATGCAGCAAGAAGAAAAATGTGATATGATACAACATATTACAAAAGAGGAGAAAACAAAAATGAGCTGTGTCGGTATTATGGCAAACGACAATGGGGTAGTAGCATTTTCAGATTCGAGAAGCTGCTATCATTTTGCGGATGAGGTAATCGTCCAGAACGATGAGAGCACAAAGGTATTTGAGGGGAAAGATTTTGTCTTTGTGCAGTTTGGGATCAATGAAGTTTGCTTGGAGGAAAGCAGATTTCCTATCAGCAAAATTTTAGGGGAAAATCTAAGAAGTTTTTCGGGAAACTACAGGGAGTTTTTCTACAACGTCCACAGGAAGATCCAGTATCATTTCCAGCTGTTCCCGGATGATGTTTTTTCGTTCATCGTTGGTTTCATTGAGATGTATCACGGGAAACAGCAGTATGGCAGGGAATACTGCTACATGAATCGTCAGGGAACAACTTTTTCCAGTCGAACATACCATGAGGGAACGTACTTGGGCGGATATCTGAGTTTTGTCCCGGATTCTCCCGCAATTCCCCGTAATCTTCCCATAGAAAAAATGGAAGAGATCGCAACCGGTCTGGTGGAAACAGCAGAAAAATTAGGGGATCTTGCATTGCGGACGAATCCGGTGGGTGGATCGGTACAGATCCGGACATTGCATTAGTATTTGTACAAAGTGCTGAAAAATTTTTGAAAATTTTGTCTAATATTTTTTGGTTTTACACGATCCAATTTTGAAATTTTTTTACATACTATAATTGAGAAGGAAAATTTCTTTCTCGGTTCAAATTTCCTTGGGGAAGCGTCGGTACAATGCTTTCCTGGTTGTTAATCACTACCTTTCAAATCTGAGGGACTGCCATATGGCAGTCCCTTTTGCATTCTAAAACAGATCGAACTTTAACATATTGTAAATAAAAACTCTTGTCCGAAAAAATCCAATATTAAAAAAAATCTCCATACTATATACGAAAGGAGGTTGTAAACGATGACAAGAGGTTACTGGGTGACGTTTTTTATTTTGGTTGCACTTGGAGCATTAATATTATTGAAAAAAAGTATGGAATTCAGGTGCTTTGATGCAAGCATTATTGATGTTCATCCAGATGATAAACTAAAAGAATCTATAACACTAAGCAGAGTACCCCGTTCATAGGAGCTACAGCACCGCATGGGCGGGGGTGAATGCGTATCTTTTGAAAATTTTTTCCCAATAAGTGGTCCGATCTGACAAAAATTAACCATACTATAGAAGAGAGATATTTTTCAGGAAGGAGACAAGTTTATGGGATATACCGTTGTACAGCGTGTGGTCACACCAGATGAATGGGTTTATGGATATCTGGACATCTTCGCCAGAAAAGCAAAGCTTTTGTATAATGCAGCCCTGTTCCGTATCCGGAACATCTTTACCGGTTACAGGAAAAACCACCGGACAGAAAATGAGTCCGGGGTCTTTACAGAAGTCCAGCTGTTACAGACTGCTTATCCGGGAAAGACTGTCCGCAGGGTGATCACATACTATCAGCTGGAAAAGCTGTTTCGTGTGACGGAGAACCAGGACTTCTTTGCCGGGCTGCCCATGCAGACCGCACAGGCAGTGGTAAAGTCTGCGGTCACCGATTTTAAGAACTGGCTGGCTTCCCTGAAAGAATACAACAAACACCCGGAAAAGTTCCTCGGGAAGCCGAAGATGCCTGGGTATAAGAAAACAGATCTCTGTACCTTTGCCTTCAGCAACCAGGATCTGATGCTGTACCCGCAGGAGTCCGGTGTCCAGGTAAAGCTGCCAATGACAAAAAACCGGCTGTCTTTTTCCAATCTCTCCGCAGAGGCCTGTTTAAAAGAAGCAAAAGTAAAACCTTATTACGGCAGATACCTGCTGCTTCTGACGTTCCAGGAAGCAGACCCAGTACCGGCAGACGATATGCCCTATACCTGTGCCATTGACTTTGGGGTAGACAACTTCGCAGCCATCGTAGGGGAGGACTATTCTTCCGTGATCTACAAGGGCGGGGCTGTCTTATCCTCCTGCCAGTGGTTCCATAAGCGGCGGGCAAAGCTTGCCGGGATCCTGACAAAGGGACATACGGATAAGTACGTTTCTTCCCGGCAGTTGAAAAACCTGTCATACCATCATGCAAACTTTGTCAAAGACCAGTGTCACAAAATCAGCAGGAGTATCATCCACTACTGTCTGGAACATAAGATCGGTACGTTAGTCCTTGGGGTGAACAAGCTCTGGAAGCAGAAAACGGAAATGGGAAAACAAAACAACCAGAGTTTCGTTTCCATGCCCATCGCCCTGCTGCGGGGACTGATTACCTATAAAGCGCTGAATGCCGGCATCAAGATTGTGGAGCAGGAAGAAAGTTATACTTCCAAGGCAGATGTGACTGCAGGGGATACCATCCCGGCTTACGGGGTGGATGATGAAAAAGCTGTCTTTTCCGGAAACCGCCAGGGACGCGGGCTGTACCGCTGCCACGATGGGAAACTGATCAACGCAGACTGCAACGGCGCAGCAAACATCCTGCGGAAAGCTTTCCCGGATATCTGGAAAGATACAACAGACTTTGGTTTTTTAGCCACACCAGCGGTGGTCGGGTTCCACCAATTAAACCCGTAAACGTATTCCCGTCAAAGGGGTAGCGGCGCATATGGATGCGCCCTGATGGCACGGACAGCCAGCTTGCTGGTTGGAAACAGGGAACTGTCACGGCTGTCAGAAACCCCTTCCATAGGAGCTACTGCACCGCATGGGAGGGGTAATTCATCGACAATAGAGTTACAGCGCTGCAGCAGAAACAGCAGGCTCAAGTAGAACAGGAAACTGCGAAAGTTCAGGCACAGACAGCTCTTATTAAAGCTCAGAACGAAGCAGATATCAAGATCACGGATGCGGAAGCAGAAGCTAAAGCAAACAAACTTAAATCTGAGAGTTTGACATTCTTCTGCATACTATATATGAAAAATTCATTTTAAAAAAAGGAGTTTTACTATGAACAAAATAAGGAAAGAAAATAATATTCTTCAGGAAGATGATCCGGTAAAACAGGGATATTGCACAAAAGAAATCCCTGATTTCCTAAAGAATTGTGTTAAGGCAAATGTAAATATCATTGTCGGAGGCAGGGCAGGTGCTGGTAAAACGGAATTTATAAAATATCTATGTCAGTTTATTCCGAAAGAAGATATTGCTTCCATCGATGAAAATGTAAGCGCTTTGTCACAGCTATATAATATAATGTCATTTCATCCAAGGATGTTTGCTATAGATACTTGTAATAGTAGGGTAAACGCAAAGTATTTTGCGCAGTGCTTATCGCATGGGTTAGCTGGCATTACAACATTTCAGGCAAATGATGCTACAAACATTTTGGATGAGATTTGGAAAGATGCAGAAATGGACTGTGAAGAAAAATGTAAGGCTGTTTATCAGTCAGATGAGGTATATCTCTTATTCACAGTTGGGATCCTGATTCGTAGGGAAATGAGAGATGATTGCACTATTCGTACTATTAACCAGGTTGTTTTGTTCAAATGTGAGAAAGATAAGAATACAAAAACCGTGATCGTAGAAAATGGAAAACAGATCTCTGACCAGATTCCGGAAAACTTGATGAAGAAATTTGAAAGAGCCGGCATCGCAGATCCGTTTGTATTCACAAATGAAAAGTCATAAAAAGGAGAGATATACATATGAAAATTAAACTCCCATCATTCGAGCAATTTGAAAGTTTCATTATGATTTTAGTACTTATTCTGTTATTAGGCGTGTTTGGAAATCTTCTTTATACTATAAACGGAGCTATAAAAGAAACTGATCATGCTGTAGCTGAAAATCATGAAAATTATGATTATGCTTGCGAACTCCAAGAAAACAATGCCGGGTATACTGTCTATGTTGATGGTAAAGCAGAGGCAGATATTGAAATTAGTGCATTAAATGAATCGGATTATAATGTAAAAATTGATGAAGAGAAAAAGAGAATTATTTTAAATAAAAATATCCAGAATCATTCTGGTTCCTCTAGTAATTCCGTTTTCTTCTTTCCAATATCCTAGTTTAATGAAGTTACGGGTCTTTAATCTTTTTAGGAAAGGAAGAATATACGATGAAATCTTTTTTAGATGAAATGTTAGTAGTTGTTATATTATTATGTTTTATAGTGCCTTTTGGCTTTGTAATATATTCAGGTTACAACTCGGAAGCAAATTACAAACTTGCATGTGATCTGCAGTCAAAAAATAGTGGATATACCATTTATGTGGACGGTAAGAAAGATTCGGACATTGATATTAGTAAACTGAAATCAAATACATATAATATAACAATTGATAAAGAAAAGAAGGAAATCATTTTGAACACCCCCACCAGAAATGGCTTTTTCATTCCATACGTTCCATAATGTATAAAAAATATTAATCAGACTAGACATCAAATATTGCGAATGTTAAGGAAGCGGTAACAGTAATTATTTGATGCGGCGTATGTTAATGCAAAATAAAGTATTCAGAATAACCACGGAAGTTTTCTTAGATTACTCCGGTAGTCTCTTTCTTTTATACAAAATAGCAAAAAATCAGTTAGAATTTTGGATAATATTTTAAGAATAATATCGGACCAAATCAGACTTTTTTCTCCATACTATAATCGAGAAGAATTTCTCAGTTCTTTCTTAGGTGGTTTTGGTGTTTTTCATGGAGGAAAGACATCGGTTTGGTGTCTTTCCTTTATGCCATGATGGGTTTCATGCAGCTTGGGCTGAGGATTATGTAGTTTATATCATTCCAAAACATTACCAAACGCTTTTCTTGTTTGAGAATAGTGTAAATTTAGATTTCCAAAACTCTTTCGCATTTGTATATCATCATCGCTGAGTTTGAAGGCAGTGTGAATTTGACTCTTTCCAAAACGGAGAGAAAAAAAGGATGTTGAATCAGCCGTTTGAGATTTGAATGTAAATCTGAATCCTTCCAAAACAACAACTACATGAAACTGGAAGAACCGTATGTTTGAGCACATTGTAAATTTGAATCTTTCCAAAACTCGTTCTAACCGATCTGCACAACAGCGATAGTTTGAGCACATTGTAAATTTGAATCCTTCCAAAACCTATCGTGTTTTTCGTATGTAGTTTGAGATCAGTGTAAATTCTAATTTTTCCAAAACCTAACGCTTCGCTCAAGCGTAAGCCTGTAGTTTGAGTCCAGTGTAAATTTGAACCTTCCAAAACCTCAAAAAGAGATTGCCATTCGGCAGTCTCTTTTTGTATGCCAAAATATTCCCAAATTCAGCATACTATAAGTAAGACCGATCAGTAAAATCTTTAGAAAGAGAGGAAAATAGTATGTTTGAACGAAGTGATTTAAAAGCAAGGGCGAAACTTGCCCTGAAACGAAACTATTGGGGGTGCGTGATTGCCCCCTTGCTGTTTGCAGCCGGAACCTGGCTGGCCGCAATAATCCTGAACCTGTTTGTGGGCTCCTCTGTAACATATGACTATCCTACAATGCCACTGGATGGAGTATCTGTCAGTGCCACAGTAGTACCCAGTGCCACAGTAACACACGTATCCCCTTTGTATTGGGTGGTATGGTTTGCCCTGATGTTCCTGGTGCTAAATCCGTTACTGGTAGGAGTACAGAATTTTTTCATTAAGAATGCACGATATAAGGGGGCTTTACGGGATATCATGCCAAAAAGCAATTACGCACAGGTGGTGATCGGTACGCTGGTACAGTCGTTTCTTATTGTTTTGTTTACCTGTTTATTGATTGTTCCTGGTATTGTGAAAGCATATGAATACCGGATGGTTCCGTATTTATTAGCGGACCATACAGAAATGTCCTGGAGGGATGCGCTGAAAAAGAGCAAAGAGATGATGAAAGGGAATAAGATGGATACCTTTATCCTGGATTTGTCCTTTATTGGATGGGGACTTTTAGCAGCGTGCACCTGCGGAATTCTTGCTACCTTTTGGGTAACTCCGTATATGTATGCGACAGGAGCAGAGTTGTATCTGGTTTTGGGTGGAAATTACGGAAGGACATCGTATACCGGATCCTATAATACATCATCTGTTCAGGATGCAGTGTATAGAGATGTAGAACCAATCACCCCCCCAAACGAGTAAATAGCATTTACGAATCCCCAGATTCCAGTATCCATCCAATCCTGCCTCCGGACAGGAGGTGGTAAGGATGGGATTACATTTACCGAAGGATCCTGGATATTACGAGATCCATCCGGATTATAATGGAAATCCTACAGTTTTTGGCAGCCACGGACATGACCACACATGGATCTGGATCGTTTTGGTTGTAATTGTGATTCTGTGTTGGAAATATCCGGAAGGTTGGGAATGGTTGGGGACGGTGGAAAAAAGGATACTGTATAGTATTCTGGGGACACCGAATTTGCCAACTTGGATGTGGTAAAAGATTGGATACAAATTTAAGCGGAAGCTTTTTGCTTCCGCTTTTACGATGAATTATTTTAAAAAAATGCACAAAATAAATATCACTGCTATTGATAAGGCGAATAAAAGACGTTTTAATCGGTCGTAGTAATTTCGCGGGGTTAACTCCAAGCTTCCGTCTTTTTCAATCCAGTAAGGAGTTTGTCTCATTTCTCCAGGATTTAGTTTTTCTTTTGACCAGAAAATACCGTGTTGCAACCCTGACTTTTCCGGAATCGTAAATGACACTTTATATAAAAAGTAGTAATTTCTCATTTGCATTCTTCCGTAATTACCAGAACTGCTGTTTTTATAAAATTCATGAACAGTTACGGTTGTTTTGGAACCTCGTAAGTATCGAAGGGACATCTTTATATCTACTTGAAGAGTGAACCTCTACCAGCCATTCAAGAATGACAGGTAGCTTCCCTTCCATCTAAGGGCGATCCACTCGGCTTTATGTTCACCTTGAGCGATCCTTTCCGGCTGTACCAATTGGTATAGCCGGTCTTTTTTTTGCTTTCTGTCTGAGCTGCCAGGACGCAGGGTCCCCGAAGGATCACTGCTGCAGGGCAGAGAAGCAGGATCTTTCCTGTTTCCGGCTTCGGCAGAAAAGAAGACCTGCTGTCCGGCAATGCGTCTCCTATAGGACGGTGTTTTCTCTGAGGGACACCGGCTCACCGGGAGTACCGGGCAGCGATGGTTTCGTATTTATGCAGTTGCCTGTCGGGTATACGGGTTACAGTAGGTATAGAACTCAGAGGCTCTGCGGCCTTTGAGTAGTTTGCTGGCAGTTTTCCACTGTTTCTGTAGTGGAAGGGATTTCGTTTCCGGTGGCAGCAGACGGTACAGCTGTCTGGGAAGCCTTTCTTGGTATCCCTGTCCCCGTCTGGCGATACAGAAAGAAGCGGCTTCATGGATACTCAGCCCGTACCGGCGGACGTATTTTGTCAATCCTGCTTTTGAGGTATAGGCTGGGTTTACAAACGTAACAACAGTTTCGTATTTTCCGGATTTAGATTCTAACAGAGTGCGGATCTTCGTACAGGCAAACAGGCTAATATGCCGGGTTCGTTTGGTATTCTTGTCATAGAACTTTTTGCGCTGTACCTGCTTGATGTCCTCTGCAGTGATCGGTTTCTTTGCTTCCCGTGCCATCTGGAAGACCTGTTCCAGGATCCCGGAGAGGGCCTGCTCCATCTGCCCGGAAGAAAGACCTTCCGGCTGGAAGGAAAAAACGGTATGGGAAAGCAGGTTCCCCTGTGGATCCGTTTCACTGACTGCAATGTTATCGTAGTTGATATCCACGCCGATACAGCCGTCCCCGTAATAGCTGTTCTTTTTTGCTTCTTTTACCGGAACGATCACGTTCAGCTGCCAGGCATTCCCACAGTCGATCAGTTCCCAGGAGACCGCGCCCCGTTTTTCACGGATACAGGTATCCAGTTCTTCCTGTCCATAAGGGAAACAGACGGGGAACGGAATCCGTTCCCCATCCCAGCCCGTCATGCTTCGGTAGGTGACAGTTTTGGTATCCGGGTCGTAACGGAAGACGAAATTCCCCGCGAGGGAATCCAGCCTCCCGGATACCTGCATCCGCCGGTTCCTGCGCTTCTCCATACAGCGTCGGTGTTCCGGCATCGCCCGGTCGTTCATCCATTTCTTCCCGCCAAAGTGGACGGATGGAAGGGAGTGTTTCCTTTTTTCCAGATGGGCTTCTTTTGTCTGCTGTTTATGTTCCATCTGTTTGGTCTGTTGTCTGAGGCTTTTGATCTTTGGATCCAGCCACTGGTGTTCGAACAGGTAGATCGATGGATACGTCTGTTCTTTTTGAAAGAAGTGGATCCTGGTAGGGATATTTTCTTTCTCATCGATGTCTGCTTTCAGGAATTGGATATTTGCCGTCCCTTTCAGATATTTCTCCGGTTTCTGCCCTCCCTGTTTCCGGGCTTTGCAGTAATCGATGATCCCCTGTTTTATTTTCTCCAGGGAGCACAAGTATTTTACTTTCTTTTTCAACGTTTTTTTGATCGCAGCGATATCCTCCTTCAGGTCTGCAGTATACAGCTCCCGCAGTGCTTTCTGGGATGAGATCAGTGCTTTTGCTTCCCGACAGGCGGAGTTGGCAAAGTAATCGTTCACCCCAAACGTATTTTTTAAGTACATATGGGCGGAGACAGCCTCCCCGCAGGATCCATACTCCTGCCGGTCCTGTACCTGGTGGGCAAAGGAGGTGCGTTTCATCTGGTTGAAAAGTACCAAGTCCTGGGACAGGCGTGTATTCTGTTCTTCAGTCAATGTATGTTTTTTTATCATTGTGGACTGCAGGCATTTCTTCATAAAACCCCTCCTTTCTATTTGCTTGCAGATTTATAATATGGTATAATTATAGCATAAACATAGAGAAAAGTCATTTGCTTATACGATTATTTATATTTTTTTAAGAAAGGGGAACGATGTATGGAATACAAAAAAGGAAGCCACTCCGTCTACGGGCTGCAATACCATATCGTACTGGTGGTCAAGTACCGGAGGAGATGCATTAAAGGGGAACTGAAAAACTATCTGTTGCAGGCACTGAAAGAAGTGATCGAAATGCGGGAGGGACAGGTCTTAGAGATGAACTCCGACCTGGACCATGTACACCTGCTGGTGGAACTATCCCCCAAGTATGCGATCAAGGATATCATCGCCAGCCTGAAGGGAGCAACTGCCCGGAAGGTGAGAAACCGCTTCCCGGAAGTACTGGCAGAGTATTTCTGGGACAGTAAGTCTTTCTGGAGCGACAGCTACTTTATCTCGACAACAGGAGGGGCGTGTCTGGAAACGATCCAAAAGTACATCGAAAGACAGGGGACTGAAAAACGCCGCCCGGGGCGGCCGAGGCATTCATCCACCAGCCAGTATTGACAAGTGGTCTTCTGCCTCGCTATATGATAAACTACTTAATTCTCAAGCAGGGAATGCAAAATGTCCGGTTGTAGACTTTTTGGCATTTTCCTATTAGTACAGAAAAATCCTTCTCATTTTGAGGAGGATTTTTTGTGTCCGAAAAAATTCAAATTTTTGTTTTTTTTAAATACTATATGCAGAAGCAAAAAAAGACTATATTTGATAGCCTTTTTTCGTAAAAATACGTAACTTCTTTATAAGGGGATAAAAGAAGTTGCATCCACTCTACCATACATAGTACAACAGTGTCAAGAAAAAGTGTCGTATTTTTTCCATCCGTTTGACCATACTATAGTTAGAGGGAAGTATATTATAACAGAAAGGATTTATAGTATGGATGATAATGTTATGGAACTAATGCAGAAAATCTATGGACCTAAACCATACAAAACTTCATACAAAGTGAATTTTTTGAAGATGTATGACCTGTTAGGTTCAGAGGGATCTTTTATTAATGTTGTAAAAGAAAAAGCGTATGGAAGGGAATACCTGACGGTCTATACGAGTGAAGGGGAACTTTGTATGGCTGACCGCATCGACCCAGACGATCCTGTATCGTACATTGATGTGATCATGCAAAAAAATGGCATTTATTATGTCATGGAACATACAGAAGAAGCAACCGTTTTTAAATTAACGGAAATGGAATTCCGTTTAGTAACAAGTGCGTAACAAGAAAGGAATCAAATGCGAAAATCTTTTAAAAAAATTGGAACTACAGTAACCAGTACCGTTATGGCTGCAGGCATGGTGTTAGGACCTGTATCTTCCGTTCATGCAGAAGAAATCACTGCACCGCTTACCGCAAACGATGGATCGGAAACTATGGCAGAAGTTACAGATCCAGCAACAGTCGAAACTCCAGCTGAAACCCCAACCGAGGATCCTGCCGTAACACCGACTGAGGAACCCACCGTAACACCAGCTGCTCCGAATGAAAATGGATCTGGAGAAAACGGGGAAGGAGAAGGGAATACCGGGGAAGGTACCGATGAAAAGAATCCTGGGGAAGTAACTCCTACCCCATCCGAGACACCAGAAACACCGAAAGCAGATCCAGATGGCAGCTCAGAAAAACCTTCCGTGGCACCGGAAGTAACACCAGAAGCAACACCGGAAACCACCCCCGAAGCAACACCAGAAGCTTCACAGGAGGCAAACGATGATGCCGAACAGGACTCTGCTGCTGAAGAAAGCAAAGATTTATCAGCCTGGGCAAACCACATTGATTATGGAAAATATTTTAAACATGCAGCAAAAGATATCCGGAAGGGATTCGCAAAGGTTGATAAAACCTATGCTTATGCCAAAGTAAAAACCAGCCTGAATGTCCGTGAGGGCACATCCAAAGATTCCAGGATTGTTGGCAAACTTTCTGCGAAAGCATTATGTTATGTGATCGCAGATGGTGATAAAGATTGGGTATATATCGAGTCTGGGGATGTCCGCGGATTTGTAAAAGCGTCTTACTTACAGCAAGGGAAGAAAGCTTTAAAGTATGTAACAAAAACCGGTGAAGATAAGATGGAAACCGCAGAGCAGGTGATAAAACCGGAAGATAATAAAGCTTTTACATATGTAACAAATACTGTTTACGATGTCAAAAATGGTACTGGCGAAGGAATCATCAATTTTGCTGACCAGTTTGTAGGAAACCCTTATGTCTGGGGCGGAGATTCCCTGACCAATGGTATTGACTGTTCCCATTTTGTGTATGAAGTATTATCCCGTTGCGGTGTTTATGATGGAGAGTACACAACCTCTTACGGATGGCGTTCCCTGGGTGAAGAAGTAAAAAGCCTGGAAGACGCAAAAGCAGGAGATGTCGTCTGCTACGAAGGACACGTTGCTTTGTATGATGGTGATAGTGGCATTGTGGAAGCAAAAGGCACCAAATGGGGAATCACTCACGACCGGAAAGTAGACTGTAACGAGATCCTTACCATCCGCCGTTTTGCTACGACAAGCGAAGAAAGTGGAGACAGTAATGCAGAAGTGATCCAGAATTACCTATTAGACCTGGGATTTTCCAAGGCAGGTGTCGCAGGAATTATGGCAAATATTGCCAATGAAGCATATCCGGCATTTAATCCGTCTTCCTTAGAGATCAAATCCATCAACAATACCGGAGTCTCCAGTGACCAGTTTACAACTATGGTTGACAGTGGACAGATCAGCCGTAACGAAGTGATCACCAGTTCCCGGTTCGGGTTATATTCCGGAGGACGTTATGGATATGGATTGTGCGGATTTACGGATCCTGTAATCAAAGAATATCTCTGTAGATATACCATTGATGAAGGAAAGAGTATTGGAAGTATTTCTGGTCAGTTAGACAGCCTGATCGCTTATCTGGAAGACTACAAACCAGGTCTCCTGGAAAGCCTGAAAAATGCTACCGATCCAAAAACTGCTGCTTCTGACTTCTTACGGGAATATGAAAACCCTGCCAATATCGAACAGGAAAATGTGGAACGGACAACTGCTGCCGAAGATATTTTCAATGCCATGGAGTAGGCGAACGTATGGTTGTTTTTTCTCTTATGATTTGCTATACTGATTTCCATACGTAAGAGAAAAGGAGGCTGTCCTGTGTATACCATTACCGTATCCACTGATAAGTCCAAAATATTCCAGGAAGTTCCTACATTTCCTGCTGCATGGAACATGGCAAAGAAAGAAGCTACGAACCTCGCAGAAAGGATCAGTAAAGCCCAAGACTGCTACGTGAGCATGTCTTTCGAAAAAGAAAACCAGGATATCATCGTACATGATATCCTGCAATCAATTCCCAATATTCCATGTAAAAGAAAAGCCCTAGAGAATGTTCTCTAAGGCTTTTTCTTACGGATGACACTGCTGACAAGGTTCATATCCCTGATCCAAGAGTTCCTTTCTGTCCCCAGTATATTCTTTTCGGTTGTTCGGATTCATTTTCTGTACACTCAAACAATCCGGGGTATGGAACTTCATCGTATTTTCGTTAAGAATATAAGTACTGTCCCCAGTTTCTTCCGATTTTGTAGAAGTCAGATAACTGTCTCCAGTCGCATAATCGATCGTGATTCCAGGCTGTACATTGTAACAGTACACATGGAACAAAATGCCTTCCCCTCGGTCTTCTACGGACATGGCTTCCATTTCGACACCGGAAGCTACCAGGTTATTGCCATTAAAAATCGGAGTCACCCGGTATAATACATGGTTGTTTGTTTCTTTCACATAATCAGCAACCATGTTCTCAAATGGCAGCATCCCATCCACATTCAAATAACGTGTTCCAGTGATCAGATTCTTTTCATTTGCATTTTCCCCGGCAAGCTGCCAGCCGATCAAATGGCAACGGTTATATAAAGATTTTCCATCCACATTGTCATATCTTACGGAATGCCATCCACTTGGTTTTACCTGGCTGATGGATCCCCGTTCCTCTGTCGGCATTAGATCCATGCAGATATTCGCATAAGCAACTCCGCATCGTCCAAGATCATCCAGGTCGCTGTAATTCTCAAAAGCTTCCGTGGTCAGATCAGCATCCGTGAAGTCCGGCTGATTATCATGGATCGTTATGTATGGTTCCCCGGAATATTCCGGAATATCTGTCAATGTAGCCGTTTCCTTTGTTGGTGCCGGAATAGGTGTATTCCCTGTATCTACAGGGATATCACATCCTCCGAAAACCAAGCACAGTATTAACAAGACACTGCATAATTGTTTGATTTTCTTCATCTTTTGTATACCTCCATGGTAATCTTTTCATGCGATTTTCCTGTAAATTCTTCCTGATGGATCAGGTTCCATTCAGACAAGTCTACAGCAAAAAAGAAATCCGCCGGATAATCCCGATTCCAGCGAAAGAGTATGATCGTATCGATCTCTGGTAAATACGGGGTAACATCCTGGTCCTCTACAAAGCATATCGCATCTTTTTGTTCTAAAAATGTTTCCGAAACACGAACCTGCTGATTGTTCTCAAATAATTTTGCTGAATATGCATTCATCCAAAGCTCCTTTTCCTGACAATAAGCAAGGATCCGTTCGGAAACCTTTTGGTCCCTGCTCACTCTACGGTGGTTAAAGAGCATCCCATTTCTATTTTCTACAGTAATGATTACTTGCATGTTATTTCCTCCCTTCCAGGATATTTTCCCACAAATTGCGACCTGCGTCAAATTTCCGGACTTTCGGACAGGATTTTATTTCACCTGTTTTTCCACATTCTATCAGTATCAGACAAATACCATAAGAAAGGAGGAAAAATAAAACTGTCTGAAATACAATCAAGGAGTTCTTATTTATGTATATCACAATTACAACAAACGCAGGTACACAGACTGCAGAAGTAGCAAATACTGAAAGCGGGTTATATGAAGAGATTGGAAAACATCTGTTGGATCTTTCTATCCCTAACCGTATGACGGTTACTACACCGGTAGGCGATGCAGAATATAACATCACACAGAGAGGTACGTTCGTAAAAGATGGAAAGACAGTTCCAAGTATGTATGTAAAGGAAATGCGGAATACTATCAAGCTTCCAACCGATTCTTATCCGGAAGCTTACCTTACCTGTATCAACCCGGCTTCCAATAACTACAAATTTTACCATTTTATTCCACAGGGCGACCTGCTCCATGCCACCTATGGCAGGATCGGATCCGAACGTGGGGAGATGTTCGGGGTCAAAGACCTGCAGAACCCTTATCCGATCCATATGTACTGGATCCGATATTATGAGAAATTATCAAAGGGCTATGTCGATACCTCTGACATTTACCTGGCTCCCCAGTATACAGCAAAGCAGGAGATAAAAACAAAAGATTCTGACGTGGCTGCAGCGCTGTATGAAAAATTATACCGTTATGCAAAAGGAATGGTAGAAACCCATCTGGTCAATCAGAATGTTACAGTGACTCAGGTCAAAGAGTCAAAAAAGATCCTGAAAAAACTGAGTAATTTAAAAACAACAAAAGCTTTCAACAAACATTTGGAACAGTTATTGATGATCTCACCAAGAAAAAGCCGGTATGTCAGTGAATTATTGGCAAATACCACGGCTGATTTTGAAAAGATTATTGACCGGGAAAACGATTTATTGACTGCCATGGAAATGGTATCCCCATGTGCCACTGGCAGTTTCAAAGGACAGCAGATCGAAGTCTATGATGCCACAGATTCCCAGAAACAGGAAGTCTATGAACATCTGATCCCTTCCCTGCAAAGCAAAGTGAAACACATCTGGCGTGTGATCCCACAAAAACAGCAGCGGTTGTTTAATGATTACTGCGGGGAAAAACATATCCGATATGTACGGCAGATGTGGCATGGCAGCAGGAATGCCAATTGGCTGAATATCACAGAAAATTCTTTAAAGATCCTTCCATCCTATGAACATGGAAGGATGTTTGGAAACGGCGCTTATTTCGCTTTGGATCCAATGAAGAGTTTTGGATACACCAGCAGTTCTTATGCAAAATGGAACCAGGAAAACGAAGCTTCTGTCTATATGGGCTTATTTGCCGTGGCTTATGGGAAACCATTATTTGTCACATCCAGTTGCCAGATGACTGCGAAACGCCTGGATATAGACCATAAAAACTGCCTTCATGCAAAGGCAGGAAGTTCACTGCGTGCCGATGAAATCGTTTTCTATGATGAAAGAGCGATGGTCATGAATTATCTGGTGGAATTTTCCGCCTGAAAGGAGATTTATGAATTATTATATCAGCGACTTACATTTATTTCACAATAAAATTTTAACTTTGCAAAACACAAACCGTCCGTTTACGAGCATTGAAGAAATGCATGAGAAGATCAAACGTGAATGGAACAAAAAGGTGACGTATCAGGATAAAGTATATATCCTTGGCGATGTTGGAATGTACCATGAAACAGAAATTGCTAATTTTTTAGAAAAACTGCCAGGGAAGAAATTCCTTGTTACAGGAAATCATGATATATTCAATGTTCGAAACAAAGAATTCTGTAAGGCTTTTGAATGGATCCGTCCTTATGCAGAAATCCGGGATAACGGAAGAAAAGTTGTTTTGTTTCACTATCCTATCCAAGAATGGAATGGATTTTTCCGCGATGCTTATCATGTACACGGACATGTCCATGCGGAAGCAATCGAACAGATTCCTGGCCGGTATAATGCCTGCTGCGATGTCAATGATTTTACACCGCAGAGTTTGGATGAACTGATCGCAAAGGCAGAAGAAAAGTAATACATGACGGAGGAGGGAGGTTAACTTCCTCCTTTTGTTTTTTACAATTTTGAAAATACTATAATCAAACAAGTACGAAAGGGGATATCATTTATGTACGTTATAAAAAAAGATGGAAGAAAACAGACATATGATCCAAATAAGATCATCATCGCGATCAATAAATCTGCAGACCGTGCGTTATATACGTTTACAGACAAGGAAATTCAGAAAATCCTGGAGCTGGTCACAACACAGTTACATTCTATGCAGGATGAGGTCAGTGTATTGACAATGCATTCCCTGGTAGAAAATGCACTGGATGAAGTAGCACCTACAGTCGCTAAATCTTACCGGGATTACCGGAATTTTAAAAATGAATATGCGAATATGATGGACCGGGTAAATATGGAAGCGAACCGGATCCAGTTTTTAGGAGACCGGGAAAATTCCAATGCAGATTCCACGCTGGTATCGACAAAACGTACCCTGATCATGAATGCATTGAATAAAGAACTGTATATCAAGTTCCAGTTAAACCAGGATGAGGTCCAAGCGATTAACGAAGGATATATTTATATCCATGATATGTCTGCCCGCAGGGATACCATGAATTGTTGTTTGTTTCGGCTTGGAGATGTCTTATCTGGTGGTTTTGAAATGAGCAACATGTGGTATAACGAGCCAAAGAGTATTGATACGGCTTTCGATGTAACTGGTGATATTATCTTGATGGCAGCAAGCCAGCAGTACGGAGGATTTACCGTACCTGAGATCGATACGATCCTGGCTCCATATGCAAAGAAAAGTTATGAAAAATATCTGGAAGAGTTTCGGACTGTTGCGGCTCAGTTGCATACGGAAGGAACAGATGAAGTAGCTGCTGCCTATGCAAAGTCCAAAACCATCCGTGATATCGAACAGGGTTATCAGGGAATCGAGTACAAATTAAACACAGTCGCTTCCTCCAGGGGCGATTATCCTTTTATCACGTTCAGTTTTGGAATTGATACTTCTGAATGGGGCAGAGAGATTTCAAAAGCTATCCTTCGGATCCACAAAGGCGGACAGGGGAAAAAAGGCTTTAAACATGCTGTCCTCTTCCCGAAACTGGTCTTTTTATATGACAAAGACCTGCATGGTCCTGGATGCATCAATGAGGATGTGTTTGACGAAGGTATCCAGTGTTCCGCAAAAACCATGTATCCGGACTGGTTGTCTTTAACTGGTGAAGGGTATATTGCAGACATGTACAAAACTTATCATAAAGTAATCTCCCCGATGGGGTGCCGTGCTTTCCTTTCCCCATACTGGGAAAAGGGCGGGCAGAATAAAGCAGGAGATGATGATGTCCCGGTATTTCAGGGACGGTTCAATATTGGCGCGATCAGCTTACATCTTCCAATGATCTTAGCAAAATCCAGGGAGGAAAATCGATCTTTCTATGAAGTTTTGGATTATTACATGGAAATGATCCGGAGAATCCATTGCCGGACTTACGAATATCTGGGTCATATGAAAGCTTCCTGTAATCCTCTGGCTTATTGCCAGGGCGGCTTTTTAGGGGGACATTTGGATTATGATGATCGAATTGCTCCGTTACTGGATTCTGCAACTGCATCTTTTGGTATTACAGCACTGAATGAACTGCAGCAGTTATATAACCAGAAGTCCCTGGTAGAAGATGGTGCTTTTGCCCTTGAGGTCATGGAATATATCAATAAGAAGATTCAGCAATACAAAGCAGAAGACCATCATTTATACGCTATTTATGGTACACCTGCAGAAAGTCTTTGTGGTAAACAGATCAAGCAGTTCAGAAAAAAATATGGAACCATTAAAAATGTTTCTGACCGGGAATATGTATCCAACAGTTTCCACTGTCATGTAACCGAAAACATCTCCCCGATTCAGAAACAGGATTTGGAACACCGGTTCTGGGAACTGTTTAATGGTGGCAAGATCCAGTATGTGCGATATAATCTTGGATATAACATGAATGCGATCCGTACACTGGTCCGCAGAGCCATGGACATGGGATTCTATGAGGGAGTAAATCTTGCTTTATCCTATTGTGATGACTGCGGATACGAGCAGCTGGACATGGATGTATGCCCAAAATGCGGCTCCAAAAATGTGACAAAGATTGAACGGATGAACGGATATCTGTCTTTTTCCAGGGTCCGTGGGGCTTCCCGCTTAAATGATGCGAAAATGGCAGAAATCAAAGAAAGAAAATCGATGTAATTTACAAAGGGACAGCTTCGGCTGTCTCTTTTTTCTGTCCAAAAATTTTTGTTTTTGAAGTCTTTTCCTGATACTATAAGTAACAGATAAAAAAGGAGGGTTTTGAATGAAAATATTAGTAGATGCTGATTCCTGTTCTGTAACGGAGATCATTGAAAGCATTGCAAGTGAAAGGGAAATCCCTGTTTATTTATATTCTGATTATAATCATAATCTACAATCAGAATATAGTCAGGTAATAACCGTCCAAGCAGGAAAGGACGCTACAGACTATGCCGTATTTAGTAATTGTGAGAAAGGAGATCTTGTAATCACACAGGATATTGGTTTGGCTTCATTAGTATTAAGCAAAGGAGCGAAAGCTATCCATCCATGTGGACGTGTGTATAATGAATATACAATTGATGATGAACTAGCAAGGCGTAGCCTATCTGCAATTGGAAGAAAATCTCATAAACATATGAAACATCGCACACGCAATAAAAAAACCTATAATTTTGAAGCCTCTTTTCGTTTACTTACCTGCTGTATGTAGTAAATACATATTCTTCTTTATTGGAGGTGTTTTTGTGAGAACCCCTAAAAGACATTCAGATTTCCAAAAAGGGCGATATAATTTTGAATATTCCGGAAAAAAATTCTATAGTATAAAAAAATGTTGTGACTTTTATGAGATAAATTATCGTAGTGTCATGTCTTATCAGCTACGTAATCAATGCTCTATGGCGGATGCCATTACATATTATCGAAATATTGAGGATTCACAAAAAGTTATTTTCCATAATCGTACTTGGAGAAACATGACCACATGCTGTAACTATTATGATTTAAATGAAGAATCTGTAAAAAGTTATATGTATGAAAATCAATGTACAAAAGAAGAAGCTTTAGAACATGCTTATCAATCTAAGAAAAAACGGGAATTCTTATACCATGGGATACGGTATGCATCTTTTGCTGACTGTTGTAGAGCATATCAGATTCCCCCAGAAAATGTCCAGGCGTATATCCAAAGAACAAATCTTTCGCCTACACGGGCTATTAGTTATTACATAAAAAAGAGAGATCAGGAAAAATTTATATTTCGAGATGTAATATATAAAAATTTTTCTCAATGCTGTAAGACTTTTCATATACCATCGAGTACTATACGAAGTTGTATGGAGAAAAACCATTTCTCCAAACAGAAAGCTTTAGAATATTTGCTTGAAAAAAGGGAAGAACGAATATTTATCTGGGAAGGTAAAGAATATCCTTCCTTTGGTTCTTGCTGTAAGGTCTTTGATATTAATGAAAGTAGTGTACGTTCAAGGGCATATCGGATAGGTTGCTCTTTAAAAGAGTCATTTCAGCACTATATTTCTTTAAAACAAGGTGTTTCAATACCAGCTGTAAATCCAAAAGTAAAAGATGGATTTGTTTTCCGTGAAAAAAAATATCCATCTTTTTCCGAATGTTGTAGAAATTTTGGATTTAATCCAGCCACTGTTCAAAGCTATAAAAATTATCATAAGATTTCAGGAACCGAAGCACTCGAACAATACCTTGACAAAGTGGATGCTTTTGTTTTTCGAGGAATAAAATATAAAAATTTCCAAGAATGCTGCAATTCGTATCTGGTTCCCGAAAATACTGTAATATATCATATAAAACATAACGGTATGTCACAAGAAGAAGCATTGGAACATGTGTTACAATTAAAATCAAAAAGGACTTTTTGGTATCATGGGGTAGAATATCCATCTTTTAGTAGATGTTGCAAAGAACTCAATGTTAATAAACATAGTGTATATTCTTATGCCAAACGTTTAGATTGTTCTTTACAAGATGCAATTTCTTATTTCCTTGATAACTAACTGATCTGCACACCAACAGGTGACAGCTTCCAGCCTTTGGTTTTTGTGATGCCTCCCCGAGCGATTTCGTCGGTCTGAGGTTTGCGCATGGTTTGTTATCATAAGGATCTGTTCTTACAGATCCTTTTTTTATGATTTGACACCAACCAGGACCAATTAAGAAGAAATTTTACATACTATAGTTGAATAATACTTTAGAAAGGAGATGCCGATGTTTTTCGGCAAAAATTATGATCAACAAAAAGGAACCTTCAATTATTGAAACTGAAAAAATCTTATTATCCGTGAAAGAAGTATGTAAATTAACCGGATTATCTGAAAAAACGGTGCGAACTCTGGTAGAAGAAAATCATTTAATGGTCCGTATTGGTCGCCGGACGATGGTAGATCGTAAAAAATTAGAAAAATGGTTGGTGAAGCAATCTTGAAAGTTTATTATCAAAATGCTAATATAGTACGGAGTGCCATGTATTATCATCATAAAGGATGGTGAAATCATGGGTAGAGATTTACAAGGAAAAGAACTTGGAAGGGGCATCCGCCAAAGATCAGATGGAAGATATGAAGCTCGCGTTTACACAAAAGGTGTTAAAAAACCAGTCTGCTTTTATGATCAGAAACTACCTTCCGTAAAGAAAAAAGTAAAAGATTTTAAAAAAAATAAAGCTCCATTGGCTCAACGGTATAATCCACAAATTTCAGTTGCTAACTGGTTTGATGAATGGATGCATTTATATGTAGTTCCGGAGAACAAAACGAAAACTGTAGAAAATTATGTAAATGGTTTCGAACGCATACGGGAATATATTGGTTACATAAAATTAATAGATGTAACACCATCCACTATTTCTTATGTCCTAGATGCATTATTGAAAGAAGGGTACGCAAGAACTACCGTTCAACAATCATTATCTGTGATGAGACAATTCTTTAAAAGTGCATTTAACGGTGGATTAATTTCCACCAATCCATGTGTTAACATTCGATTTTCTGTAAAATCACCGGATGACATTCCGACAGAGGATGACGATAAATGCATTAGTGATTATGATATACAAAGATTTTTGAGGGTATGTCAGCGACGAAGATATTATGAATTGTTTTTTATACTTTTTCATACTGGTATGCGAGTTGGCGAACTTTGCGCCCTTGGTTGGAAGGATGTGGATTTTCAACGGAAAATCATACATGTCCGAAAAACAATAAATAAAGTCTATGTGTATTATGATCAAAATAACAAAAGACTTCCAGAACGGCAGAGAAAGAAACAGGTAACTTCTCCGAAAAAAAAAGCAAGCTATCGAAATATCCCTATGACACCGGTCGTAGCTCAAGCTTTTTTAGATTGGAAAGAAAAACAAGATGGTGACAAGGAAACATATGGAAAAAAATGGGGTAAAAATAACGAACTTATGGCTGATCTGGCAGATCCAGTTTTTACTACGGCTCCCGGAAATCCTTATTTACCAAGTGCTGCCTACGGAGAAAGCCGTTGTATTATTGAGATGATCAACGCTCATGAAGCAAAACAAGCACAACTTGAAAATAGGGATCCTGTTTTTATGAAATTAACCCCACATATGCTACGACACACATTTGTAACCCACTGTGTGGAAGCTGGCATGAATTATGCAGCAATACGTAAGATTACTGGACATGCCGATATAAAAATGACTGAATATTATACGCATCTGGAAGATGATTTCTTAAAAACTTCCTATCAGGAATATGAAAAAAAGTATGCATCAAATGCACAGCCAATGGATTAGAAAGAGGTATTTTATATTTGAACCCAAAAGTACTAACAGAAGACAAAAAAAATACCACAAAAAAAACGTGGTCAAAACGTGGTCAAAATGTATTTGAAGAGACCGGAATAACGCCGGAAACCCTTATAAAACTGGGACTTCCGCAAGACAGTAGGTCATTATCGCCGATGATGGTTCATTACTGTCAGACAAAATGTGCGTATAAGGATTCGATTCTTTTTTATCGCCTTGGGGACTTTTATGAAATGTTTTTTGAGGATGCGAAAACTGTCTCCCGTGAACTGGAACTTACACTTACCGGCAAAGACTGTGGTCTTTCTGAGCGGGCTCCGATGTGCGGGATTCCGTATCACGCAGCAGAAACATATATCAATCGTCTGATCGATAAAGGGTATAAAGTAGCCATCTGCGAACAGGTAGAGGATCCGAAAACGGCAAAGGGAATCGTAAAAAGAGAAGTGACCCGTGTTGTGACACCGGGAACGAATCTTAATATGCAGGAACTGGATGAAGGAAAGAATAATTATCTGATGGCCATCGTATGTGTGGGAGATCATTTTGGGGTATCCACTGCAGATATCACAACCGGTGACTGTTATGTGACAGAGATTGATGAGGAGCGGAAACTCTGGGATGAGATCAATAAGTTCCTTCCGGCAGAAATCATCTGTAATGATGCCTTTCTGGTCTCCGGCGTGGATGTGGACGACCTGAGGAACCGTCTGCATATCTCTGTATTTGCACTGGAATCCTGGTATTTTGGAGATGATCTGTGTAAGCAGACATTACTGGAACATTTTAAGATTTCCTCTCTTGAGGGGCTTGGACTGGCTGATTATGATAGCGGTGTGATCGCAGCCGGTTCCCTGTTCCGGTATCTTCTGGATACCCAGAAAAACACCATGGAGCATATGAATAAAATTATCCCGTATACTACAGACCGCTATATGGTCATCGACAGTTCTTCGAGAAGAAACCTGGAACTGGTAGAGACGTTGCGGGAAAAACAGAAACGTGGTTCCCTTCTGTGGGTGTTGGATAAGACGAAAACAGCTATGGGTGCCCGTATGCTGCGAAACTTTGTGGAACAGCCGTTGATTGATGCGGATGCGATCAACGAACGGCTGGATGCGGTGACGGAACTGAATATGCAGGCGATGCTTCGCGAGGAGATCCGTGAATACCTGAATCCGGTATACGATCTGGAACGTCTGGTCAGCCGGATCAGTTATCGATCTGCGAATCCGAGAGACTTGCTGGCATTTAAAAGTTCTCTGGAGATGATCCCGCATATTAAAAATCTGCTGGCGAATTTTACCAGTCCGCTGCTGGTTCGCATCAACGAACAGATGGACGGTCTGGAAGATCTGTATTCCCTGCTGGAAGCATCGATCACCGAAGATCCGCCGCTGGCAGTCAAAGAGGGCGGAATTATCCGGGAAGGTTATAACGAGCAGGTAGATACCTACCGGAACTCCAAAACGCAGGGAAAATCCTGGCTGGCACAGCTGGAAGCTGAAGAAAAAGAAAAAACCGGTATCCGGAATCTGAAGATCAAATACAACAAGGTATTTGGCTATTACTTGGAAGTGACCAACAGCTTTAAAGATCTGGTGCCGGAATACTATACAAGAAAACAGACACTAACGAACGCCGAGCGGTATATCACGCCGAAGTTAAAAGAACTCGAAGATATGATTCTTGGTGCAGAAGATAAATTATTTGCTCTGGAATACGATCTGTTCTGTCAGGTGAGAGAAGAACTTGCTGCGCAGATTCCACGGATCCAGGAGACCGCGAAGGCGATCGCACAGCTGGATGTCTATGCATCATTATCCGTGGTTGCTCAGCGCAATAACTATGTACGCCCGACCGTCAATACAAAAGGCGTGATCGACATCAAAAATGGTCGTCATCCGGTTGTCGAAAAGATGATCAACAACGACATGTTTATCGCGAATGACACCTATCTGGACAACGGAAGCAAGCGTGTCTCCGTCATCACCGGACCGAACATGGCAGGAAAATCCACGTATATGCGGCAGACTGCCCTGATCGTTCTGATGGCACAGATCGGTTCTTTCGTTCCGGCAGAGAAAGCAAAGATCGGTGTGGTAGACCGTATTTTCACCCGTGTCGGAGCTTCGGACGACCTGGCCAGCGGACAGAGTACGTTCATGGTGGAGATGACCGAGGTGGCTAATATTCTTCGTAATGCGACTGCGAAGAGTCTGCTGATCCTGGATGAGATCGGTCGCGGAACCAGTACCTTTGACGGACTTTCGATTGCATGGGCAGTTATCGAACACATCAGTAATACGAAACTTTTGGGAGCGAAAACGCTGTTTGCTACGCACTATCACGAACTGACGGAACTGGAAGGAAAGATTCCGGGTGTCAATAATTACTGCATTGCGGTCAAAGAACGGGGCGATGATATCGTATTTTTACGAAAGATCGTAAAGGGCGGCGCAGATAAGAGTTATGGTATTCAGGTGGCAAAACTTGCCGGTGTTCCGGACAGTGTTCTGAATCGTGCCAAAGAGCTGGTGGATGAACTGGTACATACGGATATCACCAGCACCTTTAAAGATCTGGCGGAAAGTTCCAGAAAGACAAAACCGAAAGCCGTACATTATGACGAGGTGGATCTCGAACAGATTTCCCTGTTTGATACGGTACAGGATCAGGATATTATAGAAGAACTGAAAAAACTGGATATCACGACGCTGACGCCGATGGATGCGATGAATACCTTATATCGGTTACAGAATAAATTAAAGAATCGCTGGTAAATGACAGTATTTTACAGATTAGGAAGGAAATGGATCGATGAAACGACAGATTTCAGTCTTGGATCAGAGTACAATTGATAAAATAGCAGCGGGAGAAGTGGTCGAGCGCCCTTCTTCGGTTGTCAAAGAACTGGTGGAAAATGCCATTGATGCAGGGGCAAGTGCGATTACCGTCGAGATCAAGGAAGGCGGTACGACATTTATCCGCATCACCGATAACGGTGCAGGAATCGACAAAGAACAGGTTCCGCTGGCATTTCTTCGCCATGCGACCAGCAAGATCCGCAAAGTGGAAGATCTTTCACTGATCTCTTCTCTGGGTTTCCGTGGTGAGGCTCTTTCGAGTATCGCTGCAGTGTCCCGCGTGGAACTGATCACGAAACCGCATGAACAGCTGATCGGCGTCCGCTATCAGATAGAGGGCGGTATGGAAAAAGGCATGGAAGAGATCGGGGCGCCGGATGGAACGACCTTTCTGATCCGTGATCTGTTTTATAATACACCGGCGAGGGCAAAATTCTTAAAGACACCGACCACGGAAGCCGGATATATCAGCAGTTTTATCGAGCAGCTGGCGCTGTCGCATCCGCATATTTCTTTCAAATACATGCAGAACGGACAGACAAAGCTGCACACTTCCGGGAATAATAATCTGAAAGAAGCGATTTATCAGATTTACGGAAGGGATATTACCCGGGAACTGATCGAGATCCACACGAAAGACCGGGATGAGACGATCCGGATCGATGGATTTATCGGAAAACCGGTGATCTCGAGAGGAAACCGTAATTTTGAAAATTATTACGTCAATGGACGGTATGTGAAAAGTAAGATTGTGACAAAAGCGGTGGAAGATGCCTACCATACGTTTATGATGCAGCACAAGTATCCGTTTACCTGTCTGCATATCCAGATCAAAGGTTCGGATGTGGATGCCAATGTGCATCCGACCAAGATGGAAGTACGTTTTTCCAATCAGGAGCTGGTCTACCGGCAGATCTATCAGGCAATTTTACAGGGATTGCAGCACAAGGAACTGATCCCGCAGGTGACGATCGGAAAAGAGCGTCCTGCCGGTCGTCCCAGTCAGGGGGCTGCGCCGGAGCCTTTTGAGGTGCAGCGCCGACAGATCGAACAACCGAGAGGATACCAGATGCAGCGAAAGGTGCAGCCTGGAGAGTTGAAAAATCGTGTGGTTGAAACTAACACAGGTTCTGCATCGGCGACTGTTGCGCCTGCATCCTCTTTCACAAAAGCACCATCGGCGGCAGCCGGTAATGGTTCGGTGGTAAGGGAGCAGGGAACCGGATTTTACGGAGAAAAACGGGAGACTGGAAGCGGTAATGAGAATCTGGTGCGCCCGAATCTGAACTTACAGGTGGAACAACCTGTCTCAAAGGAAAAAGACAAGAAAACAGACTCCCCGGTTGCCATCAAGCAGACTGAGAATAAAGTGTTTCTTAATTCAACAGATACAGGAAAAGAAAATCGTTCGGTCACAGAGGAAGAGACAGACGGGAACAGAACGGCAAAACAGCCAGGTGTGTCCGGGCAGATGCCAGAACAAAAGATTTCCGCGGAATCAGATAATAGTAATCGTGCACAGAACTTACAGAATGTTTCCGTACAGCCGAAAACCCAGGAAACTTCCCCGGCTCCGGTTGTCCAGAAAGCCGAACAGATGGATCTTTTCGACGGAAAACTGCTAAGCCCGGAAGCAAAAAAACATCATAAGATCATCGGGCAGGTCTTTGACACTTACTGGCTGGTACAGATGGAAGATAAACTGTATATCATCGACCAGCATGCAGCACACGAAAAAGTGCTGTATGAGCGGATCGTAAAAGAAATGAAAGCGCGAAACGTGACGTCCCAGATCGTCAGCCCGCCGATCATCATTTCTCTGAATCTCGAAGAACAGGAGAAAATGAAAAAGTATCAGAAGATTTTTGAAACGCTTGGATTCGAGATTGAATCCTTTGGCGGACGGGATTACAGTATTCGGGCGGTACCACAGAATTTGTTTGGCATGACGGAACAGGGATTTTTCATCGAGGTGCTGGATCATCTGGAGGAAGATCCGTCTTCGAAAACACTGGAGGTACTCTCAGACCGTATGGCGACCATGGCGTGTAAGGCAGCAGTAAAAGGAAACCAGAGATTATCTTTCCGGGAGACAGAAGCGCTGATCGATGAACTGCTGCAGCTGGAGAACCCGTATAACTGTCCGCATGGACGCCCGACGATCATTTCCATGACAAAATACGAACTGGAAAAGAAATTTAAGCGAATTGTGTAGGTGAACAGAGTGAAAAAACCTTTGATTATATTAACAGGTCCTACCGCAGTAGGAAAAACAAGTCTCTCGATCGCGCTTGCCAAAGCAGTAAACGGGGAGATCATTTCCGCGGACTCCATGCAGGTCTATCGCCATATGGACATCGGTTCTGCGAAAATCCGCCCGGAGGAGATGCATGGAGTTCCCCATCATCTGGTGGACTGTCTGGAGCCGGATGAGGAGTTTAATGTGGTACGGTTTCAGCAGATGGCAAAAGAAGCCATGGAAGGGATCTATGCGCGTGGGCGGATTCCCGTGCTGGTGGGCGGTACCGGATTCTATATCCAGGCAGTGACCGGGGATATCGATTTTACCGTACACGGAGAGGATACGACTTATCGGCGGATGCTGGAAGAAAAGGCAAAGACCGAGGGTGCGCAGGTGCTTCATGAGATGCTTGCCGCTGTGGATTCCGCATCCGCGGAAGCGATTCATGCGAACAATGTCAAACGGGTGATCCGCGCTCTGGAATATTATCAGCAGACCGGGAAGCCGATCTCTCAGCATAACGAAGAACAGAGGCAGAAAGAATCACCATATAATCTGGCATATTTTGTGTTGAATGATGATCGAAGCCGTCTGTATGAGCGCATCGACGCCCGCATCGACCAGATGCTTGATGAGGGACTGATCGATGAGGTGAAAGCGCTGAAAGAGATGGGGTATCATAAAGGAATGGTGTCCATGCAGGGGCTTGGCTATAAAGAGATTCTTTCCTATCTGGATGGTACCTGGTCACTGGAAGAGGCGGTCTATGTATTGAAACGTGATACAAGACATTTCGCCAAACGGCAGATCACCTGGTTTAAGAGAGAACGGCAGGTGGAGTGGTTTGACAAACAGGAATTTGGCTATGATTCACAGGCGATTCTGGATGCCATGCTTGCGTCGTTAAGAGAGAAAAAAATAATCGAGTGAACGTGAAAAGCCGATAGGTATGAAGTATATATGTAAAATAAATCATAAAATTTACGAAAGGACAGAACAGAAAATTATGGATACAGCAATAACAAAAGAAATGTACAAAGAAATGGGAATCGACGAGAAAGTCTTTTCTTTCGGACAGGAGATCGCGGAGAGCCTGAAAGAGCGTTTTGAAGAGATTGACCGTGTAGCGGAGTACAATCAGCTGAAAGTGGTTCATGCCATGCAGCAGTGCCGTGCCAGCGAAGCATGTCTGTATGCTTCCAGCGGTTACGGCTATAACGATGTGGGAAGAGATACCCTCGAAGAGATCTACGCAGCTACCTTCCATACGGAATCTGCGCTGGTACGTCCACAGATTGCCTGCGGAACCCATGCACTTGCTGTTGCACTTGCCGGAAATCTGCGCCCGGGAGACGAACTGCTCTCTCCGGTAGGAAAACCGTATGATACGCTGGAAGAAGTGATCGGGATCCGTCCGTCGAACGGTTCTTTGGCAGAATATGGTGTTTCTTATCGTCAGGTGGATCTGTTAGAAGACGGAGCCTTTGACTTTGAGAATATCCAAAAAGCCATCAATGAGAAAACAAAACTGGTAACCATCCAGCGTTCCAAAGGATATCAGACCAGACCGACGCTTTCCGTAGCAAGAATCGGACAGCTGATCAGCTTTATCAAAGAGATCAAACCGGATGTGATCTGCATGGTAGATAACTGTTACGGCGAGTTTGTAGAAACGATCGAACCTACCGATGTGGGTGCAGATCTGATCGTTGGCTCTCTGATCAAGAATCCGGGCGGCGGACTGGCTCCGATCGGTGGTTATATTGCAGGTAAGAAAGAATATGTAGATAATGCTGCGTATCGTCTGACTTCCCCGGGACTGGGAAAAGAAGTCGGTGCAACGCTTGGTGTCAACCAGTCTTTCTATCAGGGATTTTTCCTTGCACCGACGGTCACTGCTTCCGCACTGAAAGGTGCGATCTTTGCGGCAAATGTCTATGAGCGTCTTGGATTTGCCGTGGTTCCGAACAGTACGGAGAGCCGCCACGATATCATTCAGGCGGTAACGTTCGGAGCACCGGAAAAAGTGATTGCGTTCTGTAAGGGTATTCAGGCAGCGGCACCGATCGACAGTTATGTAGATCCGGAACCGTGGGCAATGCCGGGATACGACAGCGATGTCATCATGGCAGCAGGGGCCTTTGTGCAGGGATCTTCGATTGAACTGAGTGCCGACGGACCGATCAAACCGCCATATGCGGTATATTTCCAGGGTGGACTGACCTGGCAGCATGCGAAACTTGGTATTATGATGAGTTTACAGAAATTATATGAAAAAGGACTGGTAGAACTTTCATGAAAAAAGTTGTGATCATAGGCGGCGGGGCTTCCGGAATGATGGCAGCGATCCAGGCCGCCCGGACGGGAGCAGCGGTTACGCTTTTAGAGCACAATGAAAAACCGGGGAAAAAGATCCTTGCGACAGGAAACGGACGGTGTAATCTGACCAATCTCGTACAGGAACCTTCTCGTTATCGAAGCAGTCAGCCGGATTTTCCATGGAAAATTATCACACAGTACCCATTAGAAGATACACTGGCATTTTTCTCAGAACTTGGGATCTATACGAAGGACCGGAATGGCTGGGTCTACCCGTACAGTGATCAGGCGGCAGGTGTCGCTCAGGTTCTGGAGCTGGAAGCCCGGCATCAGAAAGTAAAGATCAAAACAACGGAAGAAGTGACCGATATTCTCCGGGAAGACGGACAGTATCTGGTCAAGACGGCAACCTGGCAGTATCCGTGCGACAGCGTGATCATCTCCTGCGGAAGCTCGGCATCAAACGTGGAAGGAAGCAGCACAACAGGGTACGAACTGGCAGAAAAACTGGGACATACGGTGGTAAAACCGCTTCCGTCTCTGTGCGGCATCCGTGGAAAAGACAATTATTATGCCAAATGGGCAGGAAGCCGGATGGACGGACGCATCACGTTAGAGATAGATGGAGAAACGGTCGGAGAAGAACAGGGTGAAATTTTATTTACAGAATATGGAATCTCCGGAATCGGTGTCTTTCAGCTGAGCCGTTATGCGGTGCGCGGAACAGACGAGGGAAAAATAGCCACTTATCATCTGGATCTGATGCCGCAGCTGACAAAAGAAGAACTGGTAAAGCTTTTGCTGGACAGACAGCAGGCGGGATCTTATAAAAATCCGCAGGAATTGCTGATCGGACTGCTTCCGCGGAAAATGATAGATGTCCTGGTGAAAAAAACGTATGAACCGGAGAAAATTGCCGAACGATTAAAGGACTGGCAGGTTCCGGTGAAAGGCGCTTATGCGCTTCAGCAGGCACAGATCTGTTCCGGCGGTGTGGATCCGCGGGAACTGACAGAGCAGCTGGAATCGCGGCTGCATCCGGGCATTTATTTTACGGGAGAAGTGATCGACGTGGATGGTCCGTGCGGAGGATATAATCTGCAATGGGCATGGTCGAGCGGAGCGGTTGCCGGAAGAGCGGCAGCAGAAGAAGGGAGAGCGTTATGATTCGTATTTCACAGTTAAAACTGCCGGTGGGACATACCACAGAGGCACTGGAAAAAAAGATCTGTCAGCAGTTAAAGATCAAAAAAGAAGAACTCTCTTCCTGGCAGATCGTGCGCCGGTCTCTGGATGCCCGGAAGAAACCGGATCTGAAATTTGTCTATGTAATCGATGTGGATACACCGAAAGAGCGAAAAATTCTCCACCGTGTGCAAAAGGTTAACGATAAAGATATTATGTTAACAAAAAGGACGGAGTATCAGTTTCCGACGGGAGGAAGCGAGAAATTACAGCAGCCGCCGGTTGTGATCGGAAGCGGTCCGGCAGGACTGTTCTGTGCATGGATGCTTGCAAAAGCAGGACTTCGCCCGGTGGTCTATGAGCGTGGAGAAAAGGCGGCGGAACGAAAGAAAACCGTCGATCAGTACTGGAAAGATGGCATCCTTGATCCGAACAGTAATGTACAGTTCGGAGAAGGCGGTGCGGGTACATTTTCCGACGGAAAGTTAAACACGCTGGTAAAAGATCCGGTGGGACGCCACAGAAAAGTTCTGGAGATTTTTGTACAGGGCGGTGCGCCGGAACATATTTTATATGAACAGAAACCGCATCTCGGTACAGATCAGCTGATCGGGATCGTGACATCTCTGCGGGAACAGATCGAACAGATGGGTGGAAGCTTCTGTTTTACAAAAAAAGTAACGGATCTGGACATCCGCGATGGAAAGATCTGCCGGATCCAGCTCAATGACAGTGAGTGGGTGGAAACACAGGTTTGTATCGCCGCGATCGGTCACAGTGCCAGAGATACTTTCCAGATGCTGAAAAAACATGGAATCGCGATGGAAGCAAAATCATTTGCTGTAGGTGTGCGTATCGAACATCCGCAGGAGATGATCAATCGGAGTCAGTATGGACGACCGGAAGTAAAAGAACTTGGCGCGGCAAATTATAAACTGACACATCAGCTGGAAAATGGCAGAGGAATCTATTCGTTCTGCATGTGTCCGGGCGGTTATGTGGTAGATGCCTCTTCGGAAAAAGGGTATCTGGCAGTCAACGGTATGAGCTACCAGGCGAGGGACAGCCGGAATGCGAACAGTGCCATGATCGTAACGGTTTCACCGCAGGATTATGTGACCTACGGTATGGATTATCTGCAGCGGATGGGCGAAGACGCTCTTGCAGCCACATTGGATCAGAATCCACTGGCAGGAATGTATTTTCAGCGGTATCTGGAACAGAAAGCATATCAGATGCATGAAGGAAAGATTCCGGTGCAGACATATGGGGATTTTCATGATAAAAAAGAAACCAAAGCGTTTGGCGATGTAGAACCGTGTATCCGGGGACGGTATGCGATGAGCAATCTGCGGGAGATTTTCCCGAATTTTCTGGCGGAATCGCTGGATCTTGGAATTGCTGCCTGTGGAAGAAAGATTCACGGATTTGACCGCCCGGACGCAGTGCTTTCCGGTGTGGAGAGCAGAACATCCTCTCCGGTACGGATCCCGCGAAATGAGCAGATGGAAGGCAATATCGAAGGCTTTTATCCATGTGGCGAGGGCGCCGGTTATGCGGGTGGAATCACATCGGCTGCCATGGACGGGCTGCGGGTTGCGGAGGCGGTCTGCAAAAAGTATTGTATATAGCAGCGCTTATAGCGCTCTTGAATTCACAGAAAATCTATGATAAGATAAATCAAAGTCTGGCAAACAGACTTTCGCTCTCCGCCTGAAGAGATCCTGGCAAGGAGAGATATATATGAAGTATTCACAACGTATTCAGGAACTGCCACCGGACGAACGGCCATATGAAAAGTGTCTTAGCACCGGACCTGAGAATCTGACAGACAGCGAACTGCTGGCGGTGATTCTGCGGTCCGGAACCCGTGGGCGTTCCTCTGTGCAGCTGGCTGACCAGATCCTGCATCTGGGGAGAAAGGAACAGGGTCTTCTTGGAATCTATCATCTTTCCATGGAAGAGCTGATGCAGATTCATGGTATCGGTCAGGTAAAAGCCGTACAGATCAAATGTATCGGGGAACTTTCCAAAAGGATTGCCACCCGAGAAGCCAGAAAACTTCTGGATTTTCACAGCCCTGACACAATTGCGGCGTATTATATGGAACGGATGCGTCACGAAGAGCAGGAACAGATGATCTGTGCGATGTTAAATACAAAAAATCAGTTTTTAGGGGACGAAGTGATCTCGAGAGGAACCGTGAATGCTTCTCTGGTATCGCCAAGAGACCTGATCCTTGCAGCATTTCGACACCGGGCGGTCTATATGATCCTGGTGCACAATCATCCGAGCGGTAATCCGGAACCGAGCAAAGACGATCTTCTTTTTACAAAGAGGGTATGGGAAGCTGGAGCACTGGTGGATATTCCGCTGCTGGATCATATTGTGATAGGGGATCAGCAGTATTTCAGTTTTCGACAGGAAGGGTTACTCTCGTAACAGGGAGGGTACTGAACAGCTACTGCTGGGATGATATGCAAAACAGAAGGGATATGCATTTATGTTTAACAACCATGTATATGGAATTGACCTGGGAAGTAATATGATCAAAATTTACTCTCAGAACAGTAATGAAATCTTAAAAGAGAAAAATATGATTGCCATTCGCAACAAAGATACCGTACTTGCCGTTGGAGATGAAGCATATGAAATATACGAAAAGAACCCGACAAATGTGAAGGTATCTTCTCCGATGCTGAATGGTATGATCGCAAACATCAGTCACCTGGAGATCATGCTTCAACTGCTGCTGGATAAGACCGAGCGCAGCGTGGGGCGGCACCCGGTGATTTATTTTGCTGTTCCGGTGGATATGACGGAGATTGAGAAGCGTGCGTATTACAGTATCGCACAGACCGGGCGGCTGCGGAAAAGCAAAGTCCTTCTGGTGGAACGACCGATTGCAGATGCACTGGCTCTTGGTATCCCGATCATGCGGACCAAAGGATCGATGATCGTAAACATTGGTGCAGCTACGACGGAGATTTCTGTCATCGCAGATTCCCGTGTGATCATCAGTAAGGTGATTCCGGTAGGCGGTGACCGTCTGACACAGGATATCCAGAACACGATCCGCAGAAAACTTAATTTTTCTATCAGTGAACGGACGGCGGGCAGATTAAAACTTTCCCTCGCAAATCTGGAAAAAGATACGAAAGATGCCAGAAAAATTATCGGCATTGACTGTGTGAGCGGTCTTCCGCGCGAGCGGGTGATCACATCCGCAGCGGTGAACGAAGCGATTGTTCCGGCTGTCCGTGAGATTATCACAGAGATTCGGGCTTTTCTGGAACGTATTCCACCCCAGATACATAGAGTGATTCTTTCGGAAGGTATCTATCTTACCGGAGGCAGTACACATCTGCCGTACATAGACCGGATAGTATCCAGACAAATCGGCTGTCCGATCCTGCTGTCACATTATTACGAACTCTGCACAGTCTACGGACTGAAAGAGATCATCACCCACGATGCGCTTCATCACTGGGCGTTCACTCCAAAAAAACAGAAGTAAGGAGCTGTCATGAAAAAAAAGAAACAATACATAATGAAAACAAAACATCTGATCACTATGATGACAATCCTGTGTCTCGGACTGATCGTCCTTTCTCTGTCCACCAGTTTTTCTTTTGCACCGATGCGAAATGTTCTGGGCTATGTGATCGTTCCTTTCCAGAATGGTATTAATGAAGTCGGAACCTGGATGACAGATCAGAAAAAAGGATTCCAGAGCATGAAAAAACTGGCTGCGGAAAATGAAGAACTGCAAAAACAGGTGGATGAACTTCAGGCGAAAAATACGACACTGTCTCAGGATCAGGAAGAACTGGACCGCCTGAGAGCATTGTACAGTCTGGATACCGATTATTCTGAGTATGACAAGGTTGCCGCTCAGGTTATAGGAAAAGATACCGGTAACTGGTACAGTACCTTTCTGATCAATCGGGGAAGTTCTGATGGCATTGAGGTGGATATGAATGTGATCGCGGATGGCGGTCTTGTTGGAATCGTTACCGAGACCGGTGCACACTGGGCTACGGTTCGTTCCATCATTGATGACAGCAGTAATGTAAGTGCTACGGTTACATCAATTTCCCAGAACTGTATGGTGACAGGAGACCTGCAGATGATGGATGACGGGAAGATCCGTTTTATCCAGCTGACTGACAAAGAGGATCAGGTACAGGAAGGAGATAAGATAGTAACTTCTTCTGTAAGTAACAAGTTTTTAAAGGGAATTCTGATCGGTTATATCAGCGAGGTCTCAACCGATGCCAACAAACTGACAAAGAGTGGTACGATTATTCCGGCGGTTGATTTTAATGACATTCAGGAAGTTCTGGTGATCAAAGAACTGAAACAGCAAAAGACCGATGATGTGACTTCAGAGGAATCGCAGACTCCGGATGACAGTACAACTCCGACACCGGATCCTGCACAGGATACACAGGAGGATACGAAAGAATGAGAAGAAAGCTGATTCTGGCAGTATTGATTCTGCTGGCTTTTGTCTTACAGGGAACCGTGTTTCAGACACTGTCCATTGCTTCGATCGTTCCGAATCTGCTGCTGATTCTCACAGTATCCTTTGGATTTATGCGGGGAAAGAAGGAAGGGCTGTTCGTAGGATTTTTCTGCGGACTGCTGATCGATATTTTCTATGGAAATATGATTGGATTTTATGCCCTGATCTATATGTATATCGGTTTTGGAAACGGTTTTCTGTATAAGATCTTTTTTGACGAGGATGTCAAAGTCCCCATGGTGCTGGTTGCAGTCAGCGATATCGCCTATGGGGTGATCGTATACGGATTGCAGTTTATGATGCGCGGACGACTGGATTTTCTCAGCTATCTGCAACATATCATTCTGCCGGAGATGGTGTACACAGTACTGCTCACCGCGGTACTTTACCGTCCACTGTACCGACTGAATCACTGGCTTACGGAAAATGAATGGGAGGGACCCAAGTTACCTTGATGAGACGACCAAGAAAAAAACGTAAAAAATTTGTAATTCCAAGAACCACCGTGCTGATTTTTATCTTTGCGGCACTGAGTCTGGTGCTGATCCATCGGCTGTTTTCTCTGCAGATTATTCACGGACAGGAATATGCGGATAACTTCAGCATTATGACGACAAAGACGAGGACACTGAAAAGTACCCGAGGCAATATCTATGATCGAAACGGTCAGGTTCTTGCTTCTAACGAACTGTCTTATTCGATCACACTGGAGGACAGTGGTGACTATGCAAATAATACAGAAAGAAACCGTAGTCTGAATGGGGAAATCTACAAGATTATTCAGATTATTGAAAGCAACGGAGACACGATCAACAGCGATTTCCGTATCAGCGTCGACAGTTCCGGAAACTACAGCTATGATGTGGAAGGCACGACACTGTCACGTTTCAAAGCGGATGTATATGGACACAGCTATATCGAAGATCTGACAGCTGACGAGACCAATGCTTCCGCGCAGCAGATGGTGGAAGCCATGCTGGAACGATATGAGATCCCGTACGACCACAGAGGGTACAAAGATACGGAACTCAAAGCGGCACAGGAGGCGGGACTTCCGGAGCAGCTGACAAAAGAAGAAGCACTCAAGATTATTTCCGTACGGTATGCACTTTCGACTACAAGTTTCCGAAAATATATCCCGGTAACGATTGCAACAGATGTTTCGGAAGATACCGTAGCTGCTATTCAGGAAAATAAGAGCCTGCTCGAGGGTGTGGATGTGCAGGAAGATTCCGTACGTGTCTATACGGACAGCATTTATTTTGCCCCGCTTCTCGGTTATACCGGAAAAGTTTCTTCTGATGAACTTGCGGATCTTCGTACGGAGAATCCGGATGCGGGTTACAGTACGACTTCTATCGTAGGAAAATCCGGTCTGGAGAAAGTCCTGGAGTCAACGCTTCAGGGAAAAGACGGATCGGAGAAAGTATATGTAGATTATTATGGAAAAGTTTTACAGATTGATGACGATTCCCAAAAAGATCCGGTACAGGGAAATAATGTATATCTTACCATCGATAAGGATCTGCAGATCGCCTGCTATAAAGTGCTTGAGCAGAAGATTGCAGGTGTGCTGGTGGCAAATATTCAGAATATCAAATCCTTCAAGGCGGATGAAAATACCGATGCATCTACCATCCCGATTCCGATTTATGATGTGTATTATGCACTGATCAATAACTCTGTGCTTGATATCGATCATTTTACAGCTTCAGATGCGTCCGAGACCGAACAGAAGATTGCAGCGGCACTGGAACGGAAGCAGGAAGAAATCTTCCAGAAAGTGGATGAACAGCTGACCGGAAGTGATACTAAGCCGTATAAGGATCTTAGCGAAGAGATGCAGGGATATGTCAGCTATATTGTCAACGATCTTCTGATGGACAAAACAGGAATCCTTTCAGAGACATCCATTGATAAGAACGATGAGATGTATAAAGCGTGGACAAAAGATGAGACGATCTCCCTGCAGGAATACCTGACCTATGCGGCAAGTCAGAACTGGATCGATATTTCCAAGTTCTCAGATAAAAATACCTATCTGGATTCCACAGAGGTATATCAGGAACTGTCGGCGTATATTTCAGATTATCTGTCTACCGATCAGGATTTCAGTAAGATGTTATATAAATATCTGCTGCTGGATGATGAGATCACAGGAAAACAGCTTTGCACGGTTCTGTATGAACAGGGAATCCTGTCTACCGATGATGAGGACTATCAGAATTTTAAATCAGGAAATCTTTCCTCGATGGATCTGATGCTTCGAAAGATCAGTTCTCTGGAGATCACACCGGCACAGCTGGCACTGGATCCGTGTTCCGGTTCGGTCGTGATTACCAACCCGTCTACCGGAGAGACCCTGGCATGTGTATCCTATCCGGGATATGACAATAACCGTCTTGCCAATAATATGGATACGGATTATTACAGAAAACTGAACAAGGATCTGTCCACACCGTTTTATAACAAGGCGACGCAGGAACGTACGGCACCGGGTTCTACATTTAAACCGGTAACTGCGATTGCCGGTCTGTCGGAAGGTGTGATCACAGATAATGATTATATCTACTGTGGCGGAAGATTTGACAAGCTGCCGGGTGCTCCGTTGAACTGCTGGTTACTGAGCGGACATGGCGCACTTTCCATCCGGGATGGTATTGCTAATTCCTGCAACGTATTCTTCAGTGAGACAGCTTACCGTCTGGGACAGAATGAGGAAGGAACTTTTAACGATAATACCGCCATGCAGAAGCTGATCCAGTATGCCAACCTTATGGGACTGGATAAGAAGTCCGGTCTGGAGATCTCAGAAGCATCTCCGCAGGTTTCCAATGAACTGCCGATCCCGTCCGCTATCGGACAGGGTACTCACAGTTATACCACATCTCAGCTTGCCCGCTATGCAACAGTTCTGGCAAGCAGTGGTAATGTATATAATCTCTCACTGTTAGATAAATCAACAGATTCCGATGGCAATCTGATTGAGGATTATACACCGGAAATGATCGATCATGCGGATCTGAGCCAGAGTATCTGGGATGATGTCCATGCCGGTATGGAAGGCGTTATCACCAAATCCAACTGGGGCATTTTCCAGGATCTGAACGTTACACTTGCAGGTAAAACAGGTACGGCACAGCAGAGTAAAAACCGTGCAAACCACAGTTTGTTCATCGGTTATGCACCGGCGGATAACCCGCAGATCGCGTGGGCGATCCGTATCGCAAACGGTTATGCGTCAACAAACTCCGAACTGGTAGCAAAAGATATTCTGAACTACTACTTCGGACTGAAAGATGAAACAGAGATTCTTACCGGACAGGCAAGTTCAGCCAGCAATTCTAACGCAGGTACGGACTGATCAAGATGCGAAAGACAGACAATATGAACAAATCTCAGGAGGATTGGATATGAGTGAAGTAATTGTTGTTACATCCGGGAAAGGCGGCGTCGGTAAGACAACGACAGCTGCAAATATCGGTACCGGACTTGCGGCACTGGATAAGAAAGTAGTGCTGGTAGACACAGATATCGGTCTTCGGAACCTGGATGTAGTGCTTGGTCTGGAGAACCGGATCGTGTACAATCTGGTCGATGTGATTGAAGGAAACTGTCGGTTAAAACAGGCACTGATCAAAGACAAACGGTATGCGAATCTGTTCCTGCTCCCGTCAGCACAGACCAGAGACAAGACTTCCGTCACACCGGAACAGATGAAAAAGCTGTGTGAAGAACTGAAAAAGCAGTTTGACTATATCCTGCTGGATTGTCCGGCAGGAATCGAGCAGGGCTTTCGAAATGCGATTGCCGGGGCTTCCAAAGCACTGGTGGTGACAACGCCGGAGGTTTCTGCGATTCGCGATGCAGACCGAATCATCGGACTTCTGGAGGCGGAGGATCTGAGAGATATCCATCTGATTATCAACCGTCTCCGTATGGATATGGTAAAACGTGGGGACATGATGTCTGTGGAAGATGTCTCAGACATCCTGGCGGTTCCTCTGATCGGAATTCTTCCTGATGATGAGCAGGTTGTGATCGCGACGAATCAAGGAGAACCACTTGCCGGAAAGCCCGGTTTGTGCGGACAGGCGTATGCCAATATCTGTCGGCGGATCCTGGGGGAGGAAGTTCCTTTCCTGGATCTCGATGTAAAAAAAGGATTTTTGGGACGGTTGTTTGGCAGATAGGAGGGAAGCAATGGGAATCTTCAGCAAAAAACGGAAAGCCTCTGGCACCATTGCAAAAGACAGACTCAAACTGCTTCTCATATCGGATCGGGTGAGCTGTTCACCCCAGACGATGCAGATGTTAAAAAACGATATGATAAAAGCTGCGGGAAAATACATACCTGTTGATGCAGGAAAGGTGACGATCTGTTTTCATCAGTCACCGCCCGTTCTCACAGCAGATATACCGTTAAAATCCAGAAAGGATACAGGATCTTAACATGTTTAAACTTTACAGATTGAAAAACTATAATTTCCGGCTGATCATCTGGCTTCTGATGATCAGCGGGATCGGAGTACTGCTGGTGGGAAGCGCGAAGGCTTCCCTGCAGTCGAGACAGCTGATCGGTGTGATCCTCGGTCTTGTGGTGATGGTTGCTGTTTCTTTGATGGACTACAGCTGGCTTCTGAATTTTTACTGGATCATCTATGTGTTCAACATTGTGATGCTGTTGATCGTCCGTTTCTTCGGCGATTCGGCGGGTGGTGCTACCCGATGGCTGGATCTTGGATTTATCCGTTTCCAGCCGACGGAGCTTTCAAAGATCCTGCTGATCATGTTTTTTGCCCGGTTTTTAATGGATCACGAAGACACGCTGAATACCTGGAAGACGATACTGGCTTCCGTGGCTCTCCTTGCGGTACCATTGGTACTGATCAAGATCCAGCCGGACCTGAAAAATACGATTACCGTAACGGTTGTATTCTGTCTGTTGATGTATGTGGCAGGACTCAGTTATAAGATCATCGGAGTGGTTCTCGGAATTGCCATTCCACTGGTGATTGCAGCGTTTGTCCTGATCACACAGACAGATATCAAAATTATTGATTCCTATCAGAAAGCCCGAATTATGTCCTGGCTGTATCCGGAAGACGAGACTTACAAGGATGATGTTATCCAGCAGCAAAATTCTATCACAGCCATCGGTTCCGGTGAACTTACCGGAAAGGGATATAACAACAACAAAGTTTCTTCTGCAAACAAGGGAAATTTTGTTACTCAGATCCAGACGGACTTTATCTTTGCAGTTGCAGGGGAAGAACTTGGATTTGTCGGAAGTACTTTTATCGTAATACTCTTGTTTCTTATCGTAGTTGAATGTATACTGACAAGCAGAAAGGCCAAAGATTTATCGGGTAAGATCTTATGCTGCGGAGTAGCAGGCGTTGTCGGTTTCCAGAGTTTTCTGAATATCTGTGTAGCCACCGGCGTCCTGCCAAACACAGGAACACCGCTTCCGTTCGTAAGTTATGGTCTGACATCTCTGGTCAGTCTGTACATCGGTATGGGACTGGTATTAAATGTAGGTCTGCAAAACAGAAGATATTTGGGAGGAGAAAAAAATGAACATCGGCTTCATCGCACACGAATCTAAGAAAAAACTGCTTCAGAATTTTTGTATTGCATACAGAGGAATCCTCAGCAAGCATCAGCTCTATGCGACCGGAACATCCGGGCGTCTGATTGAGGAGGCTACGAACCTGGACGTCCATAAACTGCTCGCAGGTCATGTGGGCGGCGAACAGCAGATGGCATCCATGATCGAACAGAACCAGATGGATCTGGTGATTTTCCTTTGTGGACCGTATCAGGAGAAAAAACACGAACCGGATGCACATAAGATTTTCCGGCTGTGTGATACCCATATTATCCCGCTGGCAACCAATCTTGCCACAGCAGAACTTTTGATCAAATCCCTGGACAGAGGAGAACTTGACTGGCGTGAAATCTATAAATAAAAAGCGTTTTTTTAAATCTATCAGGAAAAAATGGCGAAGTACGCTGATCCTTATCGGGATTCTTGTACTGGTCTTTGGTGTAGGAATTACAGCACTGGTACTCCTCCGCCGTTCTTCTGAACTGGATATGACCTCGGCATATTCGGTGAAGGATGAGATGTACGGCACACATGGTGCCGAGAGCAGTGCAGAGAAAGCATCTTCTTTTGCTTCGAGCTATGCGGTATCTTCCGGAAATAAGAGCCTGGAAGGCGTGGCAATCAGTGACACGACGAAAGCCGGTCTGTTTGATCTGGATCATGGAACTGTGATGTTCGCACAGGACATTCATGAGAAATCCTATCCGGCAAGTATCACAAAGATCATGACAGCAATCCTGGCATTCAAGTATGGAAATATGGATGATGTTGTGACCATTCCGGCAGAGGCGCTGAATCAGGAATCCGGTTCTACAGAAATCGGTTTCCAGGAAGGTGATCAGGTAACACTTGATGAACTTCTGCATGGTCTGTTGATCTATTCCGGTAATGATGCAGCCGTAGCGATCGCACAGCATATCGGCGGAAGCGTCGACCAGTTTGTGGAGATGATGAATCAGGAAGCACTGGAACTCGGTGCAACCAATACCCATTTTGCAAACCCTTCCGGGCTGCAGGATGAGAATCATTATACAACGGTATATGATATTTATCTGATGTTACAGGAAGCGATGACTTATCCGCATTTTCTGGAAATTGCACAGCTCAGTTCCTACAATCTGACTGCGACCAGAGGAGATCAGGAGGTTACGTTCCATCTGGATTCCACAGACCAGTATCTGACCCGGCAGGTAACAGCACCGAAGAATGTGACGGTACTTGGCGGCAAGACGGGTACGACATCTGATGCGGGTTCCTGTCTGGCACTGTTAAGCCAGAATGCCTATGGAGAGCCGTATATTTCGATTGTTCTTCATGCGGCGAATAAAACGAATCTGTACACGTATATGAATCAGCTGCTGTCAGAGATCAATCAATAAACAAAAGCAGGAATTTTCCTGCTTTTTTTGAAAGTTTTTCAGACTTTTTTCGAATTTACCATTGTATTTCTTGGTGAAATATTCTATAATTACAACAACGAGACAGAACTTTTTGGTGATATATACCAGAAATCAAAGGAGGAAACTGCTATGGTTCAATTAATTGTAGGCAAAAAAGGTAAAGGAAAGACTAAGCAGCTTTTAGATAAAGTGAACGGAGCCATTAAAGCTGCTGAAGGTAACATCGTGTATCTGGATAAGAGTTCCAAACATATGTATGAACTGAACAACAAAGTTCGTCTGATAGACGTATCCGGATATCCGATCAAAAATGCGGATGAATTCATCGGTTTTGTATGTGGTATCGTATCTCAGGATCATGATCTTCAGGAGATGTATCTGGACAGCTTCCTGAAAAACGCAAAACTGGAAGGAAAAGATATTACCGATGCACTGCATCAGTTAAAAGAAATTTCCGAAGCATACAAGATTAATTTTGTATTGAGCGTTTCTATGGATAAAGAAGAAATCCCTGCAGAATTTCAGGATGATATCATCATTGCCTTGTAAAACTGTAGCAGATCAAAAGAGGGTTGCCATGACGGTGACCCTCTTTTGCTGTCTGTCTGCATGTTACGCGTTGTTGTCGGCGAGACGGCTGAAAAAGGTACAAAGATACAGACCGCTTAAGCCGACCAGAATGTATACAAGTCGGGAAAACCAGGACAGATTGCCGAAGAGGAAGGCAACCAGGTCGAATTTGAATAGTCCTACCAGTCCCCAGTTAATCGCTCCTATAATTGTCAGTACCAGTGCAGTATAATCCAAACCTTTCATATCGTTTGTTCAACCTCCTGTTTTTATCGTTATTTCATAACTGTTCAATATCTTCACAGTTACGTTATTTCCATTATTCCCATGATTTCACAGAATATGTATACTTTTTTCCTTGTGTATTCAGCAGATGAATGATAAAATAATTTTATATGAGTTTCGGTCAGAAAAACGAAGGGGAGTGTTTTCATGACTATAAAAAAGAAAAATGTAATATCCGAATGGTTTCATAAAATTCCGCTGAATATAGGTACGTTTATTTTCGGGGCGCTGTTTGTGTATATGCTCATTACTGTGATTCTGTATCTTACTGCGGATCATATTCAGTCGTATCAGGTGACGGCAGGACCGTTATCAAGCAATAAGACATACACGGCACTGGCGATCCGGGAAGAATCGGTGGTAAATACGAATGCTTCCGGCTATATTACCTACTATGCGAGAGAAAACAGCAAGATCGGCAAATCAGAAGCGGTTTATACGTTGGGTGACAGTCCGTCTCAGGCGGCAGTCAATGACCTGACAGAACAGGATTATGCCGGTATCCGTTCTTCCATGGCAGGTTTTGCCTCCACCTATGACAGTGATAATTTTTATGATGTTTATAATTACAAATATCAGTTGGAAGGATCCATCCTTCAGTACAGCGGACTTCAGACCGATGATTCCACGGATGCCACACAGACTGCCAACGGGCAGGCGATCTACCGGGCATCACAGGACGGTATCGTTGTGTATTCGGTAGACGGATATGAAGATGTTACCGCAGATCAGCTGACCGCGGACCTGTTCAGTAAAAAGAATTATCAGATTACCAATCTTCAGAAAGAACGAAAAGTGACTTCCGGAGATCCGGTATATAAACTGATCACGAGCGAGACCTGGTCGGTGATTATTCCGCTGAGCAGTGAACAGATTGTTTCACTGGCAGAAAAAAAGACGATTCGTGTAAAATTTTTAAAAGATGATGCCACACAGACCGGTTCTCTGGCAATTGTTATCGGTGAGGATGGCAATTATTATGGCAAGATCACATTCAGCCGTGGAATGATCCGTTATAGTGGTGACCGCTTCCTGAATATCGAACTGGTAACCAATATCAAAACCGGTTTGAAGATCCCTCTCAGTTCGATTGTGAAGAAGAATTTTTATGTCATTCCGAAAGAATATATGGCGAAGGATGAGGATAATGGGGATGCAGGATTTTATCGAAAAGTCACCAGACGGGGGAAAGACGATTCCTCTGAATTTGTCAGTGCAACCGTTTACCAGGAAGATGATGATTACTACTATGTGGATACAGATACTTTCAAGGACGGAGATGTGATCCTGAAGCCGGACAGCCAGTCTACCTATGAGATCAAAGAAAAGAAAGCCTTAGAAGGTGTCTACTGTATCAACAAAGGATATGCAGTTTTCCGGAAAATCGTCATGATTGAGCAAAATGATGAATATTGTATAGTTGAGACAGGGACAACCTATGGACTTTCCCAGTTTGATTATATTGTCAGAAACGGAAATACCGTAAATGAAGACGATATTCTGTTTAAATAAAAAAATAACGTACCTAAACAAAGGAGAATGATGTATGGTAGCAGAACAGTTACAGAACGTACGCGATGAGATCAGAAAAGCCTGCGAAAAAAGCGGACGGGATCCCAAAGAAGTGACTCTGATCGCAGTCAGCAAGACCAAACCGATTTCCATGATTGAGGAGGCGATGGAGGCAGGACAGACGATATTCGGAGAGAACAAAGTACAGGAACTTTGCACCAAATACGAAGAACTTCCGAAAAATCTCGAATGGCATCTGATCGGACATCTGCAAAGAAACAAAGTAAAGTACATTGCAGACAAGGCAGCACTGATTCACTCCGTGGATTCCCTTCGGCTCGCAGAAACCATCAATCACGAAGGTGAGAAGATTCAGCGGGTGATTCCCGTTCTGATCGAGGTAAATGTTGCAGAAGAAGAAACGAAATTTGGTGTTTCTGTGGAGGAAACACTTCCGTTGATTGAAGAGATCAGCAAATTGCCGTATGTACAGATCCGGGGACTGATGACAATCGCGCCATATGTAGCAGATCCGGAAGAAAATCGACCTGTTTTCCGAAAATTGAAACAATTAAGTGTTGACATAAGCAGTAAAAACATGAATAATGTACATATGGATACTCTGAGTATGGGTATGACGAACGATTATCAGGTAGCTGTTGAAGAAGGTGCCACTATGGTTCGTGTTGGTACCGGTATTTTTGGTGAAAGAGATTATTCCAAAACAAATTTGATAGGAGATAAAAAATGAGTGTTTTAGATAAGTTTTTAGATGCCATCCGTTTAAATGATGATTTTGACGATGATGATGAATTCTTCGATGATGAAGATCTGGAAGCATTAGATGAGGAAAAACCGAAACATCGTTTCTTCAAGAAACTTGATGATGATTATGACGACGATGATGACGAAGAAGAATATGTAAAACCGGAGAGAAAAGCTGCTGCTCCAAAGCAGACAAAAGCTCCGAAGCAGACTGCAAAACAGGCAGCTCCTTCTACTTCCAACAAGATCACTCCGATGAGAAAGAGAAACAGCGGAAATGGCACCATGGAAGTCTGTGTCATCAAACCTTCTTCTATGGAAGATACCAGAGAGATCGCAGATACCCTGATCGATCGTTGTACGGTTGTACTGAATCTGGAAGGTATTGATGTAGATGTTGCTCAGAGAATTATCGACTTCTCTTCCGGAGCATGTTATTCTATCGCAGGAAGTCTGCAGAAGATTTCCAGTTATATCTTCATCCTGACACCAGCCAACGTGGAAATTTCCGGTGATTTCCAGGAGATTTTAAGCGGAGCTTTTGACGTTCCTTCTGTTCGGACAAACTTCTAAGATGAAAGAACAGGAAGTACAGTTCAGAAAGCGGTTGCAGGATCTGGCAAGAACAGCCTATTATCGGGAAATTCCCGTGTTTACGGATTTCCTGGATTTGAATGAACTTCATATGGTACATAGCTTTCGACCGGAGGAGACGGGTGTTACGATCCGTACCTTCGGCGGCTATGAAGAAGCAGAGCGTCAGATAGCAGCATTTCTTCCTGATGCTCTTTCTTATGATTACGGAGAAAATGAAGAAATGCTTCTTTCGATGTATCCGATCCGATGCATTCGTATCTCTCCCCTCTCTAAAAAGTTCAGTGAGACGCTTACGCACCGGGATTATCTTGGGGCGCTGATTCATCTTGGAATTGAGAGATCCCGTCTGGGAGACATTGTGATCAAAGACCAGGATGCGTATGTGTTTTGCCATGCACAGATGGAAGAATTTCTTTTACAGAACATTACCAGGATTCGTCATACGACGGTGAAAGTATCGGTTGTTACGGATCCGGCAGATCTTCCCAAACCACGGTTTCAGGAAATTCACGGAACCGTCAGCTCCGTGCGGCTCGACGCAATGATCGCGCTGGCATTTTCTTCATCCAGGAGCAGCATGCTCGGACTGATTGAAGGCGGAAAAGTTTTTGTCAATGGGAAAATGGTTGTATCCAACGGACATCCTTTAAAACCGGAAGATATTGTGTCTGTCCGTGGATATGGAAAGTTCCGCTATGATGGCATGGCGGGAACGACGAAAAAAGGACGGTGCAGTGTTACCGTACAGAAATATATATAAGCATTTGGAGGAAAGTTTCATGAGCAAACAATTACGCGTATACAGAGAAGGCGCAAAGACAGAATTTGACTATCAGATCCTCTGGGAAGAAGACTTTACAAAACTGGCAGACGCGGTAAAGCCGCTGAATCTGACCTGCGGAAAGATCTGTATCGTTGCAGATGATACCGTTGCCGGACTGTACGGAGAAGAAGTACAGAAAGCCCTGGAAAGCCTGAACGTGACGATGGATCTTTATACTTTCCCGGCAGGAGAAGCTTCCAAGAACCTGGATACGGTAAAGAATCTGTATGCATTTCTGATTGAGCATCACTATACGAGAAAAGATATCCTGGCAGCTCTTGGCGGCGGTGTAACCGGAGATCTTACCGGATATGCGGCAGCTACCTATCTGCGCGGTATTGATTTTATTCAGATTCCGACAACGCTTCTGGCACAGGTAGACAGCAGTGTGGGTGGAAAAACCGGTGTGGATTTTGAACAGTATAAAAATATGGTGGGTGCATTCCATCAGCCGCGCCTGGTCTACATGAACCTGAATACGCTGAAATCCCTTCCGGATGATCAGTTTGCGAGTGGCATGGGGGAAGTGCTGAAATCAGGTCTGATCCGTGATGCCAGGTTTTACGAGTGGACGATCAACCATATGTCTGAGATTCAGGAACGGGTCTATCCGGTTCTGGTAAAGATGGTTCGCAAGTGCTGTGAAATCAAAGCAGCTGTTGTGGAGAGCGATCCGACGGAACAGGGAGAACGTGCCCTGCTGAATCTGGGGCATACCGTAGGCCATGCGGTAGAAAAACTGAAAAACTTTGAACTTCTCCACGGTCAGTGCGTGGCACTGGGAACGATCGCTGCTGCCTATATTTCTTTCAAACGTGGATACCTGTCCACAGAGGAATTTTATGAGATTCGGGATATGAATGTAGGATTTGATCTTCCGATCTTCTTTAATGGTCTGGAAAATGAAGCGGTATTACAGACGACAAAATCAGATAAAAAGATGGATAACGGAACGATTAAGTTTATTCTCCTGAAAAAGCTCGGACAGGCTTACATCGATAAAACAGTTACGGATGAGGAGATTCTGGAAGCGATTCAGTTTATCAATGGCGATATGATCGAAGGAGAATAAAGCATGGAAAAAAATAATAAAATCATGCAGTTTATCGGGTTGGATTGTATTCTTATGATCCTCCTGACGATGGTGGATCAGTGGACCAAAAGTCTGGTTGTCCATCATCTCAATGGACAAAGCGATGTAATACTAATTCCTGGCGTCTTCCAGCTGCATTATCTGGAAAACCGGGGGGCTGCTTTTGGAATTCTGCAGAATCAGCGTGCGGTCTTTGTGGTACTGACCGTAATTTATCTGGCAGCTGTCTTCTGGTTCCTGCGCCGGTGTCCGAAAACCGGACGATATACTCTGCTGCATATCATTGCATCGGTACTGACTGCGGGAGCTCTTGGGAACTTTATCGACCGGCTTCGTCTTGGATATGTCGTAGACTTTTTCTATTTTTCACTGATCAATTTTCCGATATTTAACGTGGCGGATATTTTTGTCGTCGTGTCGTTTATCGGTATCGCAATCAGTGTTTTATTCGTATACAAGGATGAAGAGTTTGACTTCTTAAGTATAAAGAAAAAGGAGCATAAAGCATAGTGGAAATCTATACATTTACGCCAGATGACGAACAGAAAAATGTCCGTATCGACAAATTCCTTTCCGAACAGCTGCCGGATCAGTCCCGTTCTTATTTGCAGAAGCTTTTAAAAGAGGGAAATGTAACGGTCAATGAAAAACCGGTGAAAGCCAATTATAAAGTCCAGCTTTCGGATACGGTAAGACTGGAACTTCCGGAACCGGAGAACCCTGATATTCTGCCGGAGGATATTCCACTGGATATTCTGTATGAGGATGAAGATGTACTGATCATCAACAAACCAAAGGGAATGGTCGTTCATCCAAGTGTCGGTCATTACACCCATACGGTGGTAAATGCGGTGATGTTCCACTGCAAGGATCATCTTTCTGGGATCAACGGTGTGATGCGTCCGGGAATTGTACATCGGATTGATATGGACACAACCGGTGCGATTGTTATCTGTAAAAATGATATGGCGCATCAGAGCCTGGCGGATCAGTTAAAAGAACACTCGATCACCAGAAAATACCGTGCCCTGGTGCATGGCAATCTGAAAGAGGATGAGGGGATGGTAGAAGGTCCGATCGGACGTCATCCCACAGACAGGAAAAAGATGGCAATCAATCATAAAAACGGAAAACCGGCGGTGACACACTATAAAGTGCTCGAACGTTTCGGTTCGTATACCTTTATCGAGTGTCAGTTAGAGACCGGAAGGACTCATCAGATCCGTGTGCATATGGCAAGCATCGGACATCCGCTGGTGGGTGATGTCACATACGGTCCGGCAAAATGTCCGTTCAAACATCTGCAGGGACAGTGCCTGCATGCCATGGTTCTTGGCTTTATTCATCCGAGAACGGGTGAATATATTGAATTTTCAGCCCCATTACCAGAATATTTTACGGATTTGTTAGAAAATTTAAGAAAATAGGTACTGTACAATTGATTTGTTTTATTTTATAATAAATATAACAAATTAAAAGAACGGGAGGGGTTGCTATGAAGACCAATACCATTATTACAATAGGCCGTCAGTACGGAAGTGCCGGACGCCAGATTGGAAGAATCCTTGCAGAAGAGTTAGGTATCAAGTGTTACGATAAAGAGTTACTGGAACGTGCCGCAAAGGAAAGTGGACTTTGTGAAGAACTTTTTGAGAACCATGATGAAAAACCAACCAACAGTTTTCTGTATTCTCTGGTGATGGATACATACTCTTTTGGTTATACTTCATCTGCATTCTCTGATATGCCAATCAATCAGAAAGTTTTCCTTGCTCAGTTTGAAACCATCAAGAAGATCGCATCAGAAGGACCGTGTATCATGATCGGTCGTTGCGCAGATTATGCACTGGCAGATTTTGATAACTGTCTCAGCGTATTCTTCCATGCAGATTTACAGACGCGTATTCGCAGAATTGCAAAGATTTACGATCTGACGGATGCGAAAGCAAAAGACCGTATCATCAAGACAGATAAGAAACGTTCCAGCTACTATAACTACTATACCAGCAAACGCTGGGGAGATGCAGATTCCTATGATCTGTGTATCGACAGTGGCAAGTTTGGTGTGGACGGTTCCGTGGAATTGTTGCTGAACGCGATTCAGTTAAAAGAAAAAGGATATAAGAAGGCAATTTATTAAAAGAAACATGTCTTGATAGGTGATACGATCAAGATAAGTTCGGATAACACAAAAAACCAGATTCTACAGTTTATTAGGTTAAGTACTGTAGAATCTGGTTTTCTGTTGCTTATCGGATCCGAGGGGTCCAGTCGGAAATATTACCGTTTATGATAGCAGAAAACATACGCTCTTTCACACCTGGATTTTCCAGATTTAGTTTTCTCAGAAGATCTTTCACATACTGGCGTTTGGTATAACCGTCTGCCGGGCAAGGACTCTTGACTACAGGCAGCTGATATTTTCTGCAAAATCCTTTGACGTCAGCCTCACTGACATACATCAGAGGACGGATTACGGTCAGATTGGTACGATCCAGATGCGTGATCGGAGGAAAAGAGTAGAAGTGACCTTCATAAATCAGGGACATCATCATAGTCTCCACGATATCATCTTTGTGATGTGCGTAGGCAATTTTATTGCAGCCAAGTTTTTTCACAGCATCATTTAGTGCGCCTTTTCGCATCTTTGCACACAGAGAGCATGGATTTTTTTCTTTCCGTTCTTCAAACACGATCTGTGCGATCTCTGTTTTGACTACTGTATAGGGGATTTGCATGGTCTCACATAAGTGCCGGATATGAGAAAGATCAAAATCAGGATTCCCCAGATCTACGGTAATTGCTTCCAGATCGAATTTTTCAGGATAAAAGCGCTGCAGACCATGAAGTGCGTATAAAAGCGTTAGACTGTCCTTTCCGCCGGATATACCGATGGCAATTTTGTCTCCGGTATGGATCATGCCATAATCGTCTATGGCTCGTCTTGTCTGACTCATCAACTGTTGCAGTTTCATAAATTTCTCCTTTTTATAGTAGAGTCTGTATGGAAAAGTATTCCTGATATGCAGTATATCAAAAAAATGGTTTACAGAAAAGTCACAAAAAGTTAATGCATAAGATTTTATCTGTGTTATAATACTTGATATATGTGTACCAAAACACGGTTGGAGGCGTTTAGATGAAAAATTTTTTGGAAAAGAAATATGTACAGATTGGTGTCACGGCTTTTTGTGTGATTGCAGCTAGTTTGTTGTTTTACTTTGGAATCTTTCACACAGCATCGATTACAAAGGGATTAAAGGCTATTTACAACATTCTCACACCGATTGTGTATGCGGCTGCGATTTCTTATGTTCTGTGGCCGCTTATCCGTTTTATGGAGAAAAGTATTATTTATCGGATCTGTGAAAAAAAGAACTGGAAGCCGTCGGAAAAAGTTCGCCATGGAATCCGGATGATCTGTGTGATTGTTACGTTACTTTTGTTTTTCTTTGGAATTTATGGATTGCTGTCTATGCTGATTCCGGAATTGATTAACAGTATTACCAATATTATTGATAACCTTCCACGATATATCAATAATATTGAAAAATGGCTGACGAATCTGCTGAAAAATTATCCGGAACTGGAAGAAAACTCCAGTATGATTTTTTCTACCGTAACGGCGCGGGCGGAGACATGGCTTACGAATGACCTGCTTCCTAAGATCAATCTTCTGGTGGCAAGTTTTTCTACAGGCTTTATGGGTGCACTGGTATTTTTGAAAAATTTTCTGATCGGTGCGATGATCTCCATCTATCTGTTATATGGGAAAGAATCCTATGTTGCACAGGGGAAGAGACTCCTATATTGTCTGTTCAGTACGCAGACAACAAATAATATCATTCGTGATCTTCAATATGTGGACAAAACGTTTGGCGGATTTATTATAGGAAAAGTTCTGGATTCTCTGATTATTGGAATTTTGTGTTATATAGGCACTACGATTCTTAATCTGCCATATGCTCTGCTGGTCAGTGTAATTGTCGGTGTAACAAATGTGATTCCGTTTTTCGGACCATATATCGGAGCGGTACCAAGTGCGGTGCTGATCTTGCTGGTTAATCCAATTCAGTGCATTTATTTTGTTATCTTTATTTTACTGCTGCAGCAGTTTGACGGAAACTTCCTGGGACCGAAGATTCTCGGTGGTTCTACAGGACTTTCCAGTTTTATGGTTATCGTTGCGATCCTTGTGGGTGGTGGTCTTTTTGGAATCTTTGGTATGTTTGTAGGTGTTCCGGCCTGTGCAATTATCTGCACGGTGATCCGGAATGGTATTCAGAGCCGACTGGAGAAAAAGAAAATGCCGATAGATCTTGAAAGCTACCGGGATATTGATCATCTGGATGCGAAAACTCTGCAGCCGATAGCGCCTTCAGCACAAAAGCCGGGAAGTGACAGTGCTTTTAAAAGTTACCGTAAGATCCGGTCAAAGGCAAGTCTGATGTCCAGGGAAAAGAGAAAAATGAATGGAGAAGTAGAAGAAGTCTCGGAAGAACAGAAAAAAGAAGAAAATAAGTAAGAATTTCTGAAAAAAATTTCAGAATAAGAAGAATATAAGGGAGAAAATGATATGAAATTGGTAATACAGCGGTGTCAGGAAGCCAGCGTGTCGGTTGCTGGAGAGACAGTAGGTACGATACAAAACGGGTTGATGGTTTTGATCGGTGTGGGAAAAGATGATACGGAAGAAATAGCTGACAAATATCTGAAAAAATTACTGCAACTGCGAATCTTTGAGGATGAAAATGGGAAGACCAATCGTTCATTAAAAGATGTGAGTGGCTCATTATTGCTGATTTCGCAGTTTACCCTTTATGCTAACTGTCGTCATGGAAACCGGCCCAGCTTTACAGATGCAGGAGATCCGAAAAATGCAGAACGCTTATACAAATATCTGATCGCAAAAGCAAAGGAGCAGGTACCTGTTGTAGAAACCGGAATTTTTGGAGCGGATATGAAAGTATCATTAGTTAATGATGGACCGTTTACGATTGTTTTGGACGATACGGCATTTGCATAAAAAATAGAAAGGAACTACTATTCATGCATGATAATAAAAGTCAATGGTTTATACAGGTATTCTGCGGGGTGTTAACAGCGTTTGCATTGTTTATTCCGATGCCTGCGATGGTGTTTGCGGAAGACGAGCAACAGGAGTACGTGCAGGAATCCGGGCAGGATGTGCCGGAATCAGAGTTATCTGAGAAAGTGGGTGAAATTCATACAGAAGATTATACAGAAGGCTGGGTTTTGATAGATGACAAGAGTCATTGGCAGTATGCGGATGGCACTTTTGCATACAACACCTGGATAGAAGATAATGGGAAAAAGTATTATCTGGATGAAAATGGGGAGCTGGATCCTTCAATGGTTTGGCATGATCCGGGATGGAGATTGAACTTTGAAGGATGGTGGTGGCAAAATGAGGATGGATCTTATCCGACCTCCTGTTTTAAGGACATTAATAATGTTACATATTATTTTGACAGCGATGGTTATATGACTGTCGGATGGCTTTTTCTTGATGGTTCCTGGTACTATTTCAGTGATTCCGGAAATATGGTAACGAATGGCTGGATTTATGTAAAAGGAAACTGGTATTATTTGGACTCGTCAGGAGCAATGCGTACCGGTTGGCAAAAAATTGATGGGCAGTGGTATTATCTTCAGGAGAGCGGTGCTATGTGTACCGGTTGGCTGCAGAATGGTAACAGCTGGTATTATCTGGGAAGTTCCGGAGCGATGGCTACAGACTGGGTGTATGTAAACGGCACCTGGTACTATCTGAACAGCTCGGGAGAAATGGTCATTGGCTGGCAAAGGATTCGCGGAAACTGGTACTTCTTTCAGGGAAGTGGAGCTATGAGCATTGGCTGGCAGCAGGCTGGTGGCAGCTGGTATTATCTGAATAATTCCGGAGCAATGCTTACCGGATGGATTCAGATAAACAGCGGTTGGTTTTATCTGAGTGAATCCGGAGCGATGGTTATCGGTTGGCAAAAGATTGGTGATTACTGGTACTATTTCCGTGAAAGTGGTTTGATGGCAGCAGATACCTGGATAGATTCCTATTATCTTACGAGTTCAGGAGCATGGGATCCTTCTGTTGCATATGATAATATTTATACCTGGCCTTGCCCGGGGTATACCAGGATCAGCAGTGATTATGGTCCACGGCCCCGTCCTACAGCAGGAGCATCATCTTATCATCGCGGAATTGATATTTCAGCACCGGAAGGGGCAACTGTTACATCGATTCATCGCGGAACAGTACAAAGTTATGGATATAATGGAACTATGGGTAACTATGTAAAGATCAGTCATGGAAATGGCGTTGTATCTGTATATATGCATATGAGCAGGATCGCAAATATACATATCGGTATGAGTGTTTCTGCAGGAACGACCATTGGATATGTGGGATCTACAGGCGTAGCAACTGGAGCACATCTGCATCTTGGAATTCTCCTGAATGGAAATTATGTGTCACCGTGGAATTATATTTCAAGACCATAAAATTGGTTAGAGTGTGTTTGAAAAATCATTTCTGCAATTGCACGTTCCACAAGCTGTGATGCGAATCTTGCAGAAAACATTTTTCAAAGATAATATAGAATATAATTAATAGACAGAGACCGAATTAGCGACTCTGTCTATTTTTTTGTTGCATTGCATATCAAAATTGGGTTAGTGGACCGACCAATCTTGATTTCATGTAATAAAGTGATATTTGCGATGTTTAGTTTTGCTTGGGCGGTTCTTCCCTCAATCGCAAAGCGGAAGCTGCTTTCCGGCGCTGTTCGTCACCGACAGAAGCATAGTGTTTCCGAGTGGTATTGACATCTTTATGACCAAGTACGTCGGCAACCAGATGAATGTCTCCGGTCTCGCGGTATAAGGCGGTGCCGTAAGTACTGCGCAATTTGTGAGGCGTGATTTTTTTTGTGGAAGTAATATGTTGCGCATACTTTTTGACCAGATTTTCCACGGCCTGTACGCCCATTCGTTTCCTCTGAATAGAATAGAAGAGAGCGTGTTCATGACCGGCTATCGGTGTAATTGATTCACGTACTTCCAGATAATCGAGCAGTGCTTTTTCAACTTCTTCACCGAAATATACAAACATTTCATTTCCACCTTTTCGGGTGACTTTTACTGCGTCGTTTTTAAAATCCAGATCTTCGACATCCAGACCAACACATTCTGATACACGGATTCCGGTTCCGAGCAGGAGAGTGATCAGCGCGAGATCACGGGTTTTTGTTTTCTCATAATAAGCTTTTTTCTGTCCGGAAAGCTGATCACCGGCATGTTCAACATAATCCAGAAGCATAGCAACTTCATCCGTATCCAGGCGAATGATGGCTTTTTCATGAAGTTTTGGCATAGTGATCAAAGCGGGGGGGTTGGTCTTGATCATTTCGTGTTTGAAGTAATAATTATAAAAGCTTCGTAACGTCGAAATTTTGCGTTTTAAGCCGGTTTCTCCATTGGTGATATAAGAATCCTGGCTGTCTTTATAAACTTTCAAATATTCCATAAATTCCTCGATATCAAGAGCCTGTACCTGATCCAGGACGTCGATAGTCAGATCTGTGATTTTTTTATCCTTAAACAGTGGATTTTCGTTTACGAGAAACTGGAAAAAAATCCGTATGTCATAGGCATAGGAAATTCTGGTTTTGGTAGTTGTTGTTGAATCAATTGCCCGAAAATAATCTCTGGAAAATTCCGGAAGAGTACGAAGGACTTCACGAAGTTTTAAAACATTTTCCATATCCGTTTGTTCATGATAAGTAATTCGATCCATAATAAAAATCCTTTCTGAATGTTAAAAAATAAAGGCACTGAAAGAATTTTAACATAGCAAAAGAGCTCTGTCAATCTATACGACAAACAACAGTTTTTCAAATAGATTGACGGGAAACCCACCAGAAGTGCCTATAAATGTACTTCCGTCATGGTATGATCCACTGCCTTCAGAAACGTTTCAAATACATCTTCTGTTTTTAAACGTAAACTGGATGTGTTGATACATGGATGACATCCGAAGTATTCTTCTCTCAGTACATCACTGTCGACTAACAGGCGAACCAGGTGTTCGGTGTCATTCATCAGTGCCAGGATGCTCACGGAACCGGGTGTTACATCAAGGAATTCCTCCATGTAATCCGCAGTTCCAAAGGATAAACGTGCGCTGCCAATCTGTGCGGACAAATCTTTGGTTTTAAATACTTTATCTCCCGGGATTAACAATAAATAAAAGTCCGTTTTCTGTCGGTTACATAAAAACAGATTTTTACAGATCATTGCTCCCAGTGTTTTGTCTATTTCTTCACAGACATCCATATGCATAGCCGGTTCGTGATCGATCCGGTCATATTCGATATGCAGCTGATCCAGTAATTTATATACTTTTTGTTCTTTTTCCAGACGATCCGCCATGTTTTCCGGACGTCCATGCTGTAATATCAGATTCATAAGTTTTAGCCATCTCCTTAATGTTTTTTTGTAAGTCCGAGGTTAAAAATCTTTTTGCAGGAAAACTTGTGCCAGCCATCCGGTCCTGTAACCCTGATATGATATGTAATGCGCATTTGATTTTACATAAAAATACCATACATATATATTATAAAATAACCGTCACAGAAATTCCAGAGATTTACTCCAATGTATAGGAAAAACTCTGTTTCTGTAAAAAAAGAACATATAGAAAAAAACAATCATGGATCTTCTTTTCTATATGTTCTCTTAATCATCAATAAATGTAAATAATATTATCGTGTTACAACGAATTTATTTTGCTTTCACATCCATCTGTTTCGGAAGAACCAGATTCAGGATGATGGCGGAAATGGTAGCCAGCACAACCGGGGATTTTCCGAAAATTGTGGTTACCCAGTCCGGGAACTGCGCCAGGGATGCGCTTGCCTGTGTAACACCCATACCCACTGCGATTGCAAGACCTACGATGGAGGTATTACGGAAGTTCAGTTCTTCAGAGGCAATCAGCTTCATACCTGTCATGGCAATGGATGCAAATACAGAAATGGTTGCACCACCCAGTACACAATAAGGAATGGTAGTCAGTAAAGAGGAAAACTTCGGGATCAGTCCGGCTGCAAGCAGGATCACTGCAGATAATCCCATTACTCTTCTGCTGGTTACTTTGGTTGTGGCAACGATTCCTACGTTCTGGCTGTAGGTTGCGGTAGGCAGACCACCGAAGAATGCGCAGATAATATTGCTGATACCGTATCCTACGATTCCGCCGGTTAATTCCTTATCGGTCGGCATACGATTCATAGCACCAGTTGTCGTTGCGGAAAAGTCACCAATTGCCTGTACGGCATTGATCGCGAATAAAATGCCAATTGCTACACAGGATGATGGCTCAAAGGTAATTCCGAAGTGCATCGGTTTTGGTAACTGGAAGAAAGATGCACTTGCAACGGATGAAAAATCAATCATACCAAAAAACAGTGCCACAATATATCCGACAATAATTCCGATGAGAATAGATGCCAGTTTCCAGATTCCTTTTCCATAGTGATTCAGGAATGTTACAACAATCAGGGTAATAATTGCTACCAGCCAGTTCTGCCAGGAACCATAGTTTTCGCTGCTGGCACCACCTGCCATATAATTGATAGCTGTCGGATATAAGGATAATCCAATAGCGAATACAACCGTTCCGGTGATCAATGGCGGGAAAAATTTACGGATTCGTTTGATATTTAATCCGACCAGTAACGCAATGATACCGCCGACAATCTGTGCACCGAGGATGGTGGCAATATCATATTCTACTGCAATTGCCTGCATACTTGGTACATAAGCAAAACTGATACCCATCATAACCGGAAGTCCGGAGCCGATGGCGAACCATTTGGTTTTTATAAACGGGAATAACTGTAATAATGTGGTAAGTGCTGACATAACCAGGGCAGCCTGGATCAGAATGACGGAATCCTGCTGGGAAAGTCCGGCTACTCCGGCAACAATGATGGATGGGGTTACACATCCTACAATCATGGCCAGTACGTGCTGGATCGCCAGCGGCATAGCCTGTCCGAACGATGGTTTTCCATAAAAATCAAACAATGCTTTGTCCATCTGTCTGGAATGACCTGTTTCTTTGGTACTCATACTATCTTTTCCTCCTTGATGTTACACTTCGCAGGATGAACGAACAGAATGTTCGAATATAGTTCGCGAAGTAAAATTCCTGCGCAGCTGCTTTTCTGCAACTGCACATTTTTTCTCATTTATTATATATGGAGAAAAGTTATTTGAACACCCCTTTTTGTAATAAATAACGATTCGTTTATTAATTTTTCTAATTAATAATTATTTCAAAACTTTCACAGATTAAAAAAATAAGATATGTTTACTTCCGATATTCGTCTGAATAATAAGGAACACAGATTGTGGTTCCGTAAATCAGCTGATCATCCGGAAGATGGTTGATACTTTTTACTTCTTCCATGTAGGCACGGGCGTTTGCATACTCATCGCTGATGTATTCCTGGGCAACACCCCATAAAGTGGTATCACGATCTACATACACGTTGGTATAGTATTTGTAACGTTCCGGTACATCTGCACTTGCATCAACGCTGGTGAAACGGAGCACTGCGATTACAGCCAGGCAGAGCAGAAGTAGACTGGCGAAAGGAAAATGTCTGCGCTGTGCTTTCCGGGCATGCTTTTTTGTGGATGGCACATTTCTGCGAGTGTTTCCAGTAACAGTTGTTTGTCCTTTGTATTCCTTCATCATAGTAAATTCCTCCCATACTTCCAAAACATACGTTTGCGAACATTTGTTCTTTGACTGTGAGATTATTATAATTCTCGAACATCCGTTTGTCAATATGGTTTTGGGAAAAATCCGAACAAATTTTCGGAATATGTGTTTGCATTTTAATCCTGTATATGTTATCATTATAATTAAATAATTATACAATTTGTATGTAACTATTTTTCGAAGAAAACAAGTAGATTATGAATTTTTGAGAAATCATAGAGATACAATTACGGATACATAAAAAAAGAACGATAAAGAAAAAGAATCAGATGTTCGGGAGGATTCAGTTATGGCATACGGAAAAATTACAGATAAACAGCGTGAAATTCTGGAATATATCAAGAGTGAGATCTTAAACAGAGGATTTCCACCGGCAGTACGTGAGATCTGCGAAGCGGTGAATCTGAAATCTACTTCTTCTGTCCACGCGCATCTGGAGAGTCTGGAAAAGAACGGTTATATCCGGAGAGACCCTACCAAACCGCGAGCAATTGAGATTGTGGATGACAACTTCAATCTGGTACGCAGAGAGATGGTGAATGTTCCGGTACTTGGTCGTGTGGCGGCCGGTGAACCACTGTTGGCAATCGAGAACGTGGAAAGCTATTTCCCGATTCCGGCGGAATTTATGCCGAACGCACAGACGTTTATTCTGAATGTTGTCGGGGAAAGTATGATCAACGCGGGAATTCTTGATGGCGATAAGGTTATCGTAGAACAGACCGCGGATGCACAGAATGGTGATATCGTGGTGGCTCTGGTAGATGATTCTGCCACAGTCAAGAGATTCTATAAAGAAAAAGATTACTACCGTCTCCAGCCGGAGAACGATTACATGGATCCAATCATTGTACATGATCAGTTACAGATTCTTGGTAAAGTGATTGGTGTATATCGATTTATGGAGTAAGCTGTCTGAAGAGACGTAAAATTGAAATGAAATGAATAGAAAGAGGGTACAGAAATCAAAATCAATTTCTGTACCCTCTTTTGATGTGCCTACTGCTCTTCTTTCAGTTCCTTCGCATCCATCACTTTTCCATCTCTCCAGATACGTTCCAGATCATAGAACAGTCTGTTCTCTTCATCAAAAAGATGAATTACGATATCGCCGTAGTCCAGAAGGATCCAGTTTGCACTGGAATAACCTTCCGTCTGTTTGCACGGATAGCCGGCTTTTCCCAGTACCTCGTCTACATTGTCTGCCATAGCCTGTACCTGATTACGGTTGCTTCCGCTTGCGATGATAAAATAATCAGCCAGTGTGGTGATCTGTTCGATATCAATCACTTTGATATCAGAAGCTTTTTTATCTTCCAAAGCTTCGCATGCCAGCAGTGCCATATTTTTTGCATCTGTCATTTTGCGTTCTCCTTATTCTGCGTTAACCAATTTTTTATAGTAATCATAAGCCCGTATCGTTGCCTGATCGATGTCCTGCGGGTCACCGTTCAGATATTCCAGTGTGTCATGCAGAATCGCATACATGCAGCGATCCAGGTCTTCGAAAGCGATCTTGCGGATCTCAGGGAGCCTTGGTGCTTTGTTTCTTGCCGGCTCGATATAGTCCGCGATATATACGATCTTTTCCAGAAGCGTCATATCTTCTTTTCCGGTGGTATGCCAGGTGATGGCGCTTAAAATCTCAGGATCGGTCACGCCGTATTTTTCACGGGCCACCCAGGCACCTACTTTTGCATGGAGCAAAAAGGTGTGCTCTCTTTCAAAGTCTGTGACCGGAATTTTATTTTCTTTACAGATTTTCAGTTTTTTCTTTGCCGGAATACACTTGGCACAGTCATGAAGAAGACCTGCCAGCTGTGCGCGTTCCATGGGATAATCGTAGCGGATTGCCAGGGATGCACTCATCTGCATCACACCGAGGGTGTGCCAGAGGCGGTCTTCATCCAGATATTTCTTCAGTTTTGCGGCAATCTTCATCAGATTAAACTTCTGTTCTTCCATAACATTCCTCCTGTATCCTTTGTATATTTCCCGGTACAAGTCGTCTCAGGAAGCAGTCAGCTTCCTGTTCGTGGAATCAGGACTCTGTCCGGTAGACGCCCTCGTCACGGATATAATCACATACCTTGTCCACAAGATAATAGCGTACGGTTTTCCCCTCACGAATCCAGTCGCGGAGTGTCTGGGAGGAAATCTCGAGATTTGGGGTGTGGAGCAATATAAATTCGCCCTGGTATTTCTTTTCCAGATACGCCATTTTCTTTTTCAGGGATTCTTCCGGAACATCGTTCCTTGTGGCGACCAGCAGACTGGCTGCCTTGCAGATTCGGTCCGGTCTGCGCCACATGTCGAAATCGTACAGGGAATCTGCACCGATGATAAAATAATAGATATAATCCGGATATTTCTCATGCAGGCGTTCCAATGTTTCGTAGGTATATGTGTATCCGTCCGGATGCATCTCTTCTGTGGAAAGACGGAAATGAGGATTGTCAGCGATCGCTCTTCGAACCATTTCCACACGCTGTTTATCGCTGGCACGTCCTGCCCGGTTTTGCTTGTGGGGAGGATTACCGGAAGGCATGAACCAGACCTCGTCGAGATCCAGTTCCTCATAAGCCTTTTCCGCCAGAATCAGATGTCCTATATGAATCGGATCAAAGGTTCCCCCCATAATTCCAATTCGTTTTTTCATGATTTCCTCCTTACGGAAGCTGAATCTTTTTCTTCTCTTTTTTTCCTTCTTTATACAGAACGATCTTCTTGCCGATAACCTGAACGACCTGGGAACCGGTTCTTTCAGCCAGAACATGTGCGATCTCTTTCGGATCATCCATACAGTTCTGTAACACGCTGATCTTGATCAGTTCTCTTGCTTCCAGAGCTTCCTTTGCAGACTGGGTAAATTCCGGTGTCAGGCTGGATTTGCCGATCTGCAGAATCGGTTCGGTTGTCATGGCAATACTTTTCAGATATGCTCTTTGCTTGCTTGTCATAAGCTCTCCTTTATTTGTAATAATCAAATTCAAATCCGTACATACGGACAGTATCTCCCTCTTCAATACCTGCCTGTTCCAGTTCTTCCAGAATACCGCCGTCTTTCAGGAATTTCTGGAAGAAAGCAAATCCTTTTTCGGAATCCAGGTTGGTATATCCAAGCATCTTCTCGATCTTCGGTCCTTCTACCACATAAGTGTGACCATCGTCGAGTTTTTCTACGGTATATGGCAGGTTTTCTGCGATCAGAACATCTTCCGGGAAGAACTCCTGCTCGAATACAATCTGTTTTTTCTCAATGGAATCCAGCAGGGATTTTACGTGATATAAAAGCTCTTTCACGCCTTTGCCGGTAACAGCAGAGATCGGAAATACTTTTACGCCCTGTGGTTCAAATTCGTCTTTCAGACGCTGGATCGGATCTTCTCCGTCCGGATAGATCACATCTACTTTATTGGCTGCGATCACCTGTGGTCTGGAAGCGATATCGGCATTATAAGCCTTTAATTCCGCATTGATCTTATATACATCGTCTACCGGATCTCTGCCCTCTGTGGAAGCAGCATCCACGATATGGATCATAACGCGGGTTCTCTCAATGTGACGCAGGAACTGGTGTCCAAGACCAACACCTTCCGATGCACCTTCGATCAGTCCCGGAATATCTGCGATAACAAATCCGTCAGCGCCTTCCAGGTCTACCACACCAAGGTTTGGTGTCAGGGTAGTGAAATGATAGTTGGCGATCTTTGGCTGTGCGTTGGTTACACGGGAAAGGAATGTGGATTTTCCTACGTTCGGGTATCCTACCAGTCCGACATCTGCGATTACTTTCAGCTCCAGACGCACTTCCAGTTCCTGTGCAGGCTGACCTGGCTGTGCGTACTTCGGAACCTGCATGGTAGCAGTTGCATAGTGCATGTTTCCTTTACCGCCGCGTCCGCCTTTTAAGATCACCTGACGGCGATTCTCACCGGACATATCTGCGATTACTTTACCGCTTTCTGCTTCGTAGACAACGGTTCCTTCCGGAACACGCAGTGTGATATCTTTTCCATCGGCTCCATGGCATCGTTTTTTTCCGCCCTGTTCGCCATTCTGTGCTGCATATTTTCTTTTGTGACGAAATTCATTCAATGTGTTCAGACCTTCGTCCACTTCAAAAATCACATCACCTCCGCGGCCGCCGTCACCGCCATCCGGACCACCGTTTGGCACAAACAACTCTCTGCGGAAGCTTACATGACCGTCCCCGCCCTTTCCGGAACGGATCACGATCTTTGCTCTGTCTGCAAACATATTTTTCTCCTATTATTCATGTTTTGGCGAGTCCCAAGTTCAGAAATCTCAACTTTTGACCCTGGTATCTATATCAAATATATAAAAAGAAGGCTCCAAACCATTCTGATTTGAAGCCCGCTGCATATGCTTATTCAGCTACCGGAACGATAGAAACCTGTTTCTTATCTCTTCCTTTTCTTTCAAAACGAACAACACCGTCTACTAATGCAAACAGAGTATCGTCTTTACCACGTCCAACGTTTACACCTGGATGAATCTTGGTTCCACGCTGTCTGTAAAGGATATTACCAGCTTTTACAAACTGTCCGTCAGCTCTTTTTGCTCCCAATCTTTTGGACTCGGAATCTCTACCGTTCTTAGTAGAACCAACTCCTTTTTTATGAGCAAAAAATTGAAGGTTCATATTTAACATGGTTTTACACCTCCTCGAAGATTATATCAATAAATTCTGTGTACTGTTCATCTTCCATTCTCTGTAATCCGAGAATCAGCGAATTCAGCAGCAAGAGACTCTCCTTTGAAGGCTTGTTCTTTATCATAAAATGAATACGGGCAGATGCTTCATCCACATCAACCGTAAATTCATCTTCTGTAAAGGCCTCGATCGAATTCACCGTGTTGATCACCAACGCAGAGATACCGGCGCAGACAATGTCTTCACCTTCCTGTGCATATCCTGCATGATCTTCACTCGTAAAGCCTACACACTGATTTTCTGAATTCTGATAAAACGTAACTTTTGTCATCAGATCACCTGATTAAGCGTTGATCTTTTCGATTTTCACTTTTGTGAACTGCTGTCTATGTCCGTTTTTCTTGTGATAACCAGTTTTTCTCTTATACTTGTAAACGATTACTTTTTTAGCTTTTCCGTTTTCAACTACAGATGCAGTAACGCTGGCATTAGCTACGTCAGCTCCAACTTTTAAACCGTCGTTGTTTACAGCAAGTACCTGGTCAAATGTAACAGTCTCTCCAGCTTCTACACCAAGCTTTTCTACTCTAATGATATCGCCTTCGGCTACTTTGTACTGTTTACCACCTGTTGCAATAATTGCGTACATATGGCACACCTCCTATTATCATTACTCGCCAAATATGGTGGCTCTCTCGAGCACTTCTACCTCTTTGTGCGGCATACTTCGTAATATTAGCATGACTTTTACGATTCGTCAACTGTTTTTTACAAATTTCTTTTTAAAACTTTATTCAGCATCCAGTGCATGGGAAGCCGCGATTGCCAGAACGCCAGGGCCGGTATGGCAGGTGATACTGAAGGATAGCGGATCCATTCTTGTGATCGTAAGATCCGGGAATGCATTCTGCACTTCTTCCATCCACTGTTTTGCAGTCTCTTCATCTGTGGTATAAGCTACATGAAGTTTTAACTGACCTTTTGCAACGTAATCGGCAAAACGGCCTTCCACATCTTTCTTCATGGCATCCAGCATGTTTTTCTTGGCAGCTTTCATACCACGGACTTTTTTGTAGGCATCCAGTTTTTCTCCCTGGATCTGAAGAAGCGGTTTCAGGTTCAGCGCAGATCCGAGAAGTGCTGCAGCCGGTGTGATACGGCCGCCTTTTTTCAGATATTTTAAGGTATCTACTACCAGATAAATACTGGATTCGAGTGCTTCTTTTTCCAGGATCTCTTTGATCTGTGCAGCGGATTTTCCTGTGGCTGCAAGGTGTTTTGCATCCATAACGGACTGCTGCATGGTAACGGAGATTCTCTGGTTGTTTACTACCTGTACTTTTCCGTCATAGTCCTGCGCCAGTCCCATCGCTGTGGAACAGGATGCGCTCAGACCGCTTGACATCGGAATGTGTACGATCTCATCATATTCTTTTAAGAGCTTATCCCACAGATCCATGACATCCCCCGGTGACGGCTGGGAAGTAGTCAGATCCGCATCACTTTCCATAAAATGATAAAACTGCTCTTTGGTTATATCTACATTTTCATAATATAATTTTCCATCTACTAAGCAAGGCATCGGAATTACATAAATTCCAAGTTCTTTTCCTTCTGCCTGTGAAATACCACTGTTACTGTCGGTGACGATGGCAACACTGCTCATACTTTTGTTCCTCCTTTTACACTGCTGTAACGGTTTTCTGCAATATGTTATTTTAGCTCAATAGAACAATTATAACACGGACTCAAAATAAATTCCACACCCAAAACAAATGCTTCCTGCGATAAAGAGAACGGCGGACGGAACCGCAATTTTGAGCACGGTACGATCCATCTGTTCTTTCGGGAAAAACGGTGGTTTTGAACCACCTCGTCTATGTAACAGATAATTTCCGAGATATATACCAAAAGGAGCGGCAGCTCCCAGAATCAGATACACACCGATGGAAACCAGAGGCATCGTCACAGTTCCATCATTTGCGGCAAGCTGGTTTTGTGCCTGCTGTACCTGAGAATTTTTCAGAAGCATTTCCTGCAACAGCATCGGAAGCAGATTATTTACCATATGAAATGCGGAGGAATAAACCATATTTTCCGTCTCCAGCATAATATATGACATGGCTGCGCCCAGGATCGCCGTGGGCAGGAAACGAAGCGGATTTGCATGGAAAAGCCCGAAGTAGATACCCATGATCAGAACGACCAGCCATTCTTTTCGGATGCGGTACATGGTATGAATGATCACTCCACGGTGAACTGCTTCCTCGCAGATTGCCGGAAGCACTGCAACTACGATGATGGACACCCAGAACGGTACGCTGTAGATTACATCATCCAAACTGCCGCTGACTGCCTCCATCTGTCTCGGAAACAGCCGATACTGGATCAGTGAAACCACCATTGTCAGGATATAAACGGAAATCCACATCAGAATGGTTCCTAACATCGGCAGACCTTCCGGCGAATATACCGGAAACAGAGATCGCAGGGAATGTCCCATCACTTTTGCAAAGATCAGTGCCATGATCAGTAAAATAATTTCCGTAACTGCCACCCCGTACAGCCCGAAATAAGACTGCAGTGGCACGCAGATTACGAAAAATACGATCATAACCAAAAGAAAAAATGCAGCTCCATGCCACGGCTTTAAAGTTCTCTCACGCATACTTTATTCTCCCTTTCTCAGCTGGTTCAGCTGTTCTGCGAGGGTTTTGGCTGACTTTTTCCGTGTGATCTCCATGATACCGAGGGTGGTCACATCCACAACTACGGTCTGCATCGAATCGGATCGGACCAGTGAACGCATATACTGAATCAGATCCGAACGGTCTTCGCAGTCCCGCATATTGATAAAGTCAATCAGAATCATACCGGACAGATTCCGAAGGCGGATCTGTCTTGCGATTTCCAGGGCAGCTTCCCGGTTGATCTGTTTATAATTTTCTTCTGCATCTTTTTTACTGCTGTGTTTTCCGGTGTTGACATCGATAGCAACAAAGGCTTCGGTCTGCTGGATCACCAGAAATCCACCGGATTTTAACCAGATTTTCTCCTGAAGTGCCTGATCGAGTTCCCGTTCGAGATTATAGAGCCGTGCAAGCGGCAGCAGGGAATCTTCATAATATTCGATTGCACACATCGATGCAGCCGGAGTATCTTGACGGGAAACACACAGTTCTTCATACAATGCCTTCTGGTCGGTGATGATTTTCTCCGTTTCTTCCCAGTGCACATCTTTCAGAATGGATGCGGTGATGGATTCTCCTCTGGAAAGCTTCGTATAGCACGGCGTATGCAGTGCTTTCCGATACAGCTGTGTAAACTGCGCTTCCAGTGACCGCAGTTCCTCTCTCAGCTCTTCGGCAGAAGCCAGCGCGCCATTGGTTCGAAGAATGATGCCGTAAGTGCGTTCCTCCGGCAACAGCTCTTCAAGAAGTTCTTTTAACTCTTCCCGTTTTTCAGCCGGAATCTTCGTGGAAATACCGAGGGTGCGATTTCCCGTTGTGAGTACCAGATATTTCCCGGTAAAATTCAGGTTTGAAGACACACAGGGCGCTTTTGTTTTTATCGCTTCTCTGGTCACCTGCACCAGAAGTTCGTCACCGGCCCGCAAGCCGGATGTTTTCTTTGGCATTGTATAGAGAAAATTGGATTCTTTCGTATATGGGAAATAACAGCTGGTGCGGTTTTCAATTTCCACGAAAGCACCTTTGATGTCCGGGAGAATTTTCTGGACCTTTCCCACATGGATACTTCCAAGCAGGCGTTCCCCCTGAGGATCCTCCAGACAGATCCGGCTGATTTTTCCATTTGACTGCCAGGCAGCTACCCGGCAGTTTGTTCCGTGATAACAGAGAGTGGTAATAATAACACGTTCCATTTTATGCAATCACATCTCCCAACGCTTCCAGGGATACCAGCTGTCGGGCCTCCTCTTCCCCGCGGTCGGCATAGACTTCTTCCCGGTGGATCATCAGTGCAAATGGTTCCAGTTCGATTCCGAGAAATTTAGCGAAGGCTTCCATCACTAATTCCGGTTTCAGGTTGTGAACACTTCCCTGGGAAAGCTGCATCCAGACTTTGTCACCACGCAGTTCCAGTTTGTAGATCCACGGTTTGATATCGGTGATTTTCTCACTTCGTTTGGTTTTTCTCAGGATTTCAATGCTATCCTGTGCAAAAAATGCTTCCAGCTGTCCGTTTTTCCACTCGACAGAAGGTTCTTTTCCCTCGCGGAATGTTACGGTATAATCAGCCGCAGCAACCAGAGACATACAGGCACTTGCCTTTCCGTCCGGAATCTGACGGACACTGATCACTTTCATTCCCTCTGCCATTGTTGCATTTAACCGGTCCTCCATCTCTTTGGAAGACAGGGAATCGTCTGTCAGTTCCATATCAAAATATTCTCCGCTGCTTGTGACTCCGACACCGAGAGGTGCAGCGAAAGACATGATCATATGAGGAGAAAATCCTCCGGAGAAAGCGATCGGAATATTGGCTCTTCGGATAGATTTCTGAAAATAACGCATGATATCGAGGTGTCCGATGAATTTCATGGCACCTTCTTTGGAAAATTTAACCCTTACTTTCAACACATACACCTCCCTGATATTTTGCTGCGCCACAACCGGAACACTGCATACGGCAGTTCGGCGTTACGGTCTCTTCATGGGCACGTTTCCATTCACGTAACAGGAATTTCTTGCTGACACCGATCTTGATGAAATCCCATGGGAAAATCTCGTCATCGCTTCGCTCTCTGACGGTATAAAAATCAGTATCAATGCCGCACTCGGCAAATGCCTCTTTCCAGTATTCCGGATGATAATACTCTGACCAGGCATCAAAGAGTGCACCGTGTTCGTAAGCTCTCAGAATCGCATCCCCAACCTTACGGTCTCCACGCGCCAGGATACCTTCCAGAACGGTAACATCGGCTTCGTGCCAGTTGTAGCGGATACTCTTCTGGTTCAGCTGTGCATGGATCTCTTCACGGACAATTCTTGCACGGTCAAGGAATTCTTCTTCCCGGCACATCGGCGCCCACTGGAACGGGGTAAATGGCTTTGGAACAAAAAAAGAAGTACTTGCTGTGATCTGACATTTTCCGTTTCTCTGATCTTTCGGGATCTCATAGTAATGTTCGGCAATCTTTTCACAAAGATGTGCGATTCCCTTCATATCGTCCTCTGTTTCGGTAGGAAGTCCGAGCATAAAATACAGTTTCACTTTATTCCAGCCGCCCTCAAAAGCTTTTCCGGCACCTTCCAGAATCACTTCCTCGGTAAGACCTTTGTTGATAACATCACGCAGTCTCTGAGAACCGGCTTCCGGTGCGAAGGTCAGGCTGCTCTTTTTGATATCCTGTACTTTCTTCATAACATCCAGGGAGAACGCATCAATTCGAAGAGATGGAAGGGAAATATTCACGCCTCGTCTGTCACATTCTTCCATCAGGAAATTCACCAGTTCCGGGAGCTGTGAATAGTCACTGGAACTTAAAGAACTCAGAGAAATCTCTTCGTGTCCGGTGGAGTCCAGCATTTCCACTGCTTTCTGTTTTAAAAACTCCACATCACGTTCACGGGTCGGGCGGTAGAGCATACCTGCCTGACAGAAACGACATCCACGGATACATCCACGCTGGATCTCCAGAACAACACGATCCTGTGTCGCTTTGATAAATGGTACAACAGGTGCACTCGGATAATAAGAATCGGTAATGTCCATGACAATCTGTTTTTCCACAGATGCAGGAACAGATGCGTCAATCGGAGTGAAAGAAGCAATGGTTCCGTCTTCTTTATAAGTAACTTCATACAGCATCGGTACATAGATTCCAGGGATCTGTGCAGCCTTTTTCAGGAATTCCATACGACTTCTGCCCTTCGCCCGTTCTTCCTTATACAGATCAATCAGCTGGAAATAAACGGTTTCACCTTCTCCGATATAGAAAATATCAAAGAACTGTGCCAGCGGTTCCGGATTGTAACTGCATGGCCCGCCACCGATCACGATCGGATCATTCCAGGTTCGCTCTTTAGCCTCTAACGGAATCCCGGACAGATCCAGGATCTGTAAAATATTGGTATAACACATCTCATACTGGATCGTGATACCAAGGAAATCAAAATCCTTCACAGGATCCTGAGATTCCAGTGCGAACAACGGGATTTTTTTGTCGCGCATCACTTTGTCCATATCCGGCCACGGGGAATACACTCTTTCACACCAGATATCGTCACGCTGGTTGAACATATCATATAAGATCTGTATTCCGAGATGGGACATCCCTATTTCGTAGACATCCGGGAAACACATGGCAAACCGGACCGCAACTTCCGATTTGTCTTTCATCACTGCGTTGATCTCGTTACCGATATAGCGTGCAGGACTACTTATTGATAATAAAATTTCATCACTTAAAGCTAATTTCCTCATAATTTCACCTTTTGTTGTAATTTTATAATACATTTCAAGCTACATTTAGCTGACTACTTCATCACACTAAACCGCAAAAAAGTGCTCATTTTTGAACTATTTTCAGGCTGTTTTTGAAGTGATTTCAGCCACTTTTTTGCATGTTACGACATTTTATTTTGTGGGATTAAATAGCACTGAGCAAACTATTATAACACACAACAATTCAAAAATATACTATTTTGACAACAAATGTTAATATTTTATTATCTTTCCTCCGATTAGAATATAACATTTTTGCCCTTTAAATAACATCTTTCCATGGTGAATACAAATCATATACCGTCAATTTATCTTCATTCGGAAGAAGTTTTTCCCATGAAAAATCTAAAGAATATACAGAAATTTCATCTTCAAGAGGAAGAAATTTATCCCATTGTAAATCTAAAGAATATATAGGAACATCTTCTTTTACCTTTTCAATCCAACGGTCGATTGTAGTCTTCATATAATCCAGTGCTGTACACACGTGTTTGGTTGGATCCTCTTCAATATAAACTTCTTTTGTTAATTGCTCGGATCCATGTCCCATGGAACTACTGATTGCCTTCAGACTTATCTGTTCATCATTTAATATCGTGGCATAAGTGTGACGTAGATCGTGCCAGCGAATATACGGAAGCTTAGCATCTTCTACTAATTTGCGATATGCGTTGCGGAAGGAGCTTCTGTGATAAGTATTTCCGTTTTTGTCAGTAAAAATATATTCACTTGTTTTCAGTCCGCTATCCATGCGTCTTTTCTTTTCCAAAATGATTTCGTCCAAGGTTAATTGCGGCAGAAGGATTGTACGTATTCCATTTTGGGATTTGGGTTCACACTCCTGATTCCTTGCATGTTCTGTTTCAGGTTCCATAAATTCCAGTTTTCTTCCAAGCTGCCGTGTTACATAAAGTGTTTTCTCTGTATAATTGATATCCTCATATTTTAAAGCTATTAGCTCACTTATACGCAGACCGGATGTTAAAGTCACTAACAAAGGCAGGAAAAGAAAGGATTCCTGTTCTTTCGCAACCTGTAATAATTTACATACTTGCGGAATACTATAAGTGCTTGAAGTAAATGATGTAACTTGTGTTTGCACATCTGAAGCGGCTTGTAGTTTCTCAGCCATTCGAATGCGTTGTTTGTTATCTCGGATTGCTGCTGCCGAATGATTATAAACAATGATTTGTTTGGCTTTCGCATACTTAAAAGATCCAGAAATAACCCCTTGAGCTATTCTTAATACATTCTTAGATTCAATGGATGATAGTACAGACATAATGTCATCTCGCCGGATTGATTGTAATTTTCGTTTTCCAATACGTGGTATAATATAGTTATAAATTACATTTCTGTAACTCATGAATGTAGAATAACTGCATTGTTTTTCCTTTGCCATATGATGATATAAATAAAAATCATAAAATTCTTTTACAGATACAGACGGGAAATCAACATATTCATGATTAAATAATTGTGCCTGTACTTTTTGTCTCTCAAGAGTCGCTTCTTTCTTAGTTAAAAAACCGCCAATTTGCCGGTCTTTTTTTATACCATTACTGAAAATTAGTTGAAAGCGGAAACAATACTTCTTATGATCTTTATAGATTTTCTCTTGAAAATTCCAATCAGTAATTTCGGAATTGAAAAAAACAGGATTAATTGTTGGAGCTTCATATTTAACAACATGCATCCTACTCACCATCCATTTCGTCGGGTAAAAGAATTAGCTTTTTTTCGAACATTTCGGCAATGTCTTGTTTGCCTTGAATCGTAGTACAATAAATATCTAATGTTGTACTTATGTTTTCATGCCCCAGCATTTCACTAATTTCTTCTATGGGTACTCCAAATTCCAAAAGCATGCTTGCACAAGTATGTCTGAGACCATGGGTTGTCATTCTGGGAATACCAGTAAAATCACTGATTCTTGTCAAAGCCATTGTTAGTATCCCGTAGGCTTTCGGACTACCATTTTTATTTACGCATATATATCCGTCATAGTCGTGGATATATTTTTTTTGCTTCATATTTTCAGCAATATAAGCCTTTCTTTTTTCAAGTTCTTCAAAAATAACCGGATGAATTTTCAGCAAACGGTAAGATGCTTTTGTTTTTGCGCCTATGATTAATGGCTTTCGTTCTCCATATTGTATCCCATTTTCTGTATAGCTTGTATCCCGTGTGCAAGCTAACTGTTTATTGATCAATACCGTTTGATTATCGTAGTCAAAATCTTCAAACCTTAAAGCCAATATTTCTCCAAGTCGCAGACCACATAGCAATCCTAAAAGGATTTCCAGATACACTCCATCTGAAGTATTAGCCGCATCGGCATATTTTTTTGCATTTTTTAAAAAAGATGTCATTTTATCATACGGTACTACATGATAGTTAGGGATATTTCTAGGAAAGCGAATAACCGCATCCATTGGATTATTGTGTAAATATTGATCCTCAACTGCGGTTTTTAGTAGCGTTGACATGACAGATTGTGCCATCCATCCGGAGGTTTGACTATATTTTTTACAACGTGAAAATAACTCATTCAAATAAGAAGGGGTAATTTTATCTAACAAAATATCCTCTTCGATTGATAGAAGAATAATGTGATTCACGACATAATCAAGAACACATTGCCTTCTGGGAGCTACTTTTGGAAATTGAATTTCATATAGCCAATAGGATAAATATGATTTCAATGTATATTCGATGTGAACCGAATTTTTGACATTATCAATCTGCTTTCTGTATTCAGAAACAACACGTACATACTTTTTCTTAGCCTGTTCTTTAGAAGAAAAATCACCATATTTTTTAAAAGAAATTGTGTAATCGTCCTCTAAAAATTTGTAATAAAAATACCATGTGTTATCGGATGCCATTTTAATTGCATCTTCGTTTATTTCAATTTGGTTCTTTGTTAATTTGCTCATATTTCCTCCATAAAAGAACCGCATTGATATGACTTAGTTATTATATCATGCGGTCTTTTTTATTACTACTATTTTGCACCATATCTACTATTTAGTACCGCATTATAGGGTACTTAACCATCGATCAAAGGATCGCCTTTCAATACGGTATTGCTTGCCGATCCGTTTTACAGAAAACATATCCTTATTGTTTATTGCTTTTTCTATCAGTCTATAAGTGGATGAACGCCCGATTTTTAGAATATTTTGTATTTCCTCTGGGGTATAAAAAACCATCTCAATATATGTCTCCATCTGACTCATTTCCTTTTTGTTTTTCATGACCGCAATTCTCCTTTCGTAAATCAGATAACATGTTTAATATGGTTGACGCATGAAATACAAGAACATATCGTGCAGCTAAATCCAACTATAAAATGCAGGGATATGAATTGCACCCTGCATTTTACGTTGCTTCTTATATTTGTCTTTTTATAAAACGTATTCTATTTTCTTCCCATTTCTATCAATACGAAGAATAACATTTTGGACGGCTGGAAAATCCGTCGGCTTTTCCCAGATTCCCATAAAAATCCTCTCTGTTCCAGGTTTTGTAATACCTGCTGCTGTTCTTTTCGGCTTAGAAACAGATAAAATGTCTCATTCATAAAATAAGCCCTCCCATTCCGTTCTTCATCACACAGTTATTTCTCTTTCCTTTTGATGTTAAACATAACCTTCATAGTTGATTACATATTTCTTCCCTCCATTTTTCTCCATACTGTGAGTAGTTTCACTTCAAATATGGAAAATCAGGGCATCAAAAAAAGAAAGAGAAAGCACATCTGCTCCTCTTTTTTAATGGTTTATCATACGATATATTTTATTTTCTGCTGAGGCAGATGAATGGATTTTATCATATATTTAAAACCATCTATTCTTTTAGTGCATCTTTCCTTTGTGCTTTCCTCATCCATTTCTTTTTGAGTATTGTCAAGAAAATCGAAGCAGCTTTGCAGCAGTCCTGCTTCATTTATCTCACCACTGACGGTCATTCAATTTTTCGTTCATCTCTGAACTGCCTACATCATACTCTGAAAAACTAAATCCCCGGATTATTTCCATGGTCAATAATTCCCACAAAAATGCCCGTTTTTGTGATTGGAAACCACGAGGCATATTGTAAATTTATGCTGAAATATGATAGAATATCTGCATCAGAAGGATGCCTATGAAAACTCAATTATCTATACAAGAAAAATTAGAAGATTTAAGAACAGAACGCAAACCGCCCTAAGATATTGTTGCAGCTGCTGTTGGAATAGGAATAACTGGATCTACATTAAGTAAGTATGAAAACAAGGGATATAATATTGCTATCCTGAACAGTTTGGCTGACTATTATGGTGTCTCTTTAGAATGGCTTGTAGGAAATACCAAAGTTAGAGAATCCACATCCACCGAAATAGATGAGTTGATGTTGGATGATGAAACTATAGAACTCTTGCAAAGTGGGTGTTTTCATAATAGGCTTGTATGCGAAATAATCAAATATCCAGATTTGATAAAGCTAACGACTGATACTGAGATTTATGTTGATGGTATTTCCACCATGTAGATTAAAAACATGAATCATTGATTGGATGCTATTCGTCTTCAGATTATTCGCCAAAAGAATCCAGATGCCAATGAACTGTATCTGGAAGTTCTGGAAAGCTCGCATATCCAGGAGGAATACTTCCATGCTATTCACATCGATTGGGACAATATTATATGTACCATACGTGAAAGCCATGAACACGCTGCCGAATCCAAACCAATCGAAAGACCTATGTCCAGCGATAAAAAGGTACAACATTTCTTGCAGACCATCAAATTCAAAAGTAATTCTATTGAGGAATTCTTGTATTTCTTCTGTGATGAGATGCAAATTTCATATGACCATCTTTCTGTGACTGAGCATAAGATTATGAATGATGTGTTTAAGCGTTTCAATGTGCTAAAGGCTTTACCAAACTGTAAAAAAGGAAAGTAATTATTATGAAAATAGGAAGAAACGATCCCTGCCCCTGTGGAAGTGGAAAAAAGTATAAAAAATGTTGTTTAAGTAAAAGCAAGATAGAATTCCTTGCCGAAGCTGTATTTGATTCTCAGAAAACTATAAAAAGAGATGGACAGATCAAACAATGCTTACACCCTAATAAAGACGAATGTACGGATAAAATTGTAAAAGCTCATGCCATTCAGAATAATCGTATTCTCACCAAAATAGCAGAAAACGGCTGGGTTGAGACTCTAAACGGAACATCAAATTTAATTTTTCAATCCTCTCAAAAGCAGGGGAGAAAAGTTGCAACCACTTTTACCGGATTTTGTTCCTATCATGATAAAAAGCTCTTTCAAGATATTGAAGATCAACCATTTTCTGCTACACAAAAACAAATTTTCTTGTTTACTTACCGTACAATGGCATGGCATTATCATAAAAAAGAGGAACAGCATAAACGTACTGAATTATTTTATAGAAATATGGCATCAAAAGGATATTCTTCTTCCTCTGAATTTATAGATGCACTTTTATTGGGGATAAATGATAACAAAGTCAAAAAAACATTATTTGACACTGCTCTTTTAAATGATGATTTTAGTTTAATAAATTATTGTATCTGGGAAATCCCATATGAAATATCTTTTGCCGTTTCTATGCAATATGAACCAACCTTCGATCTTGCCGGAAACCAAATCAATGATTACGAACATGATGAAACTTTAAAAAGCATCTATTTAAATATATTTCCTGACGACGGTAAATCATATTGCATATGGTCATGGCTTGCAAATGATGATGCTATATTTAAGCCATACACAAATCAGTTTATGGAGCTACCACTTTCAGATCGCAAAAATTTTCTAAATAACAAGCTACCTGTATGGACTAATTCCTTAGTAATTTCACCTGTACTATGGAAAAAATGGGGAAAGCCTGTCCAAGAAGCATTAATTGCTCATGCTAATTTTGATAAATTGTACTTTGCTATGGAACTTGAACACGGCGGTCGACCATTTCAATATATGGATACGCCTTGGGATTTATTTGAAACCAATTAAAAATATATAATCAGATAGAAGAGGGACTCGACCAGTAATGCTCCGTCCCTCTTCGCATGTTTTCTCTCATAATTCATTGAAAATTCCACAACCCAAGTCATTGAAAAAAGCCTTTACCTTTTCTTTTCCATACTTTTTTTCAACTTCTGGCGTGATATAAATCGTTAATTTTTCTAATGATCTTGTCAATCCTACATATAATCTATTCTTAAAGATAGTTTCCTCAGTCTTTGTTCCTAATAAATAAGCAGCCAAATCAGTTGTCAATATCAGCAGACAATTATTGCCTTCTTGACCTTTAATACTATCAATCGAATTGACATAAACCACTTCATTTTCATTCTCATGTCTTTCGTCAGGAATTAGATTAATAATTCTTCCATATGCCCTTTTATCTTTTAATGGTTCCATCTTAAAAGTTCGCTTCATAGCTTCCTGCTTGTCTTTACAACACCTATAATTATGTAAAAGCTTTTCACCCAAATAATAAGACGCTCTCATACATGTCAATTCAGTTATATTTGGATGATTATTTTGCATCACTATAGAAATTTCTTCACAAAGAGCTTCTCTAATATCTTTACTCTTTTCCCGTGTATGCGTTTCATATATGCTCTGCCTCTGTGAAACAAATTTAAGATCAAACTTCTCTTCAAGCAATAATTCTGCAATGTTTTTATCTGATGCAAAGCATATAATAACTGAACCATTATCTCTTTCAGAATACTGTTTTTCTGCATCTGCAACAATGATATTGGAGATTGCTAAGTGGTTTTGTGGGCACCTATGACAGAGCGTATAATACTCTACTGCATCCGGATAAGTTGCAACAAGTTTTCTCAAACACTTATGCCCCTTTAAATCTTGCTTTGGATCTCCCATTAACAAAATTGTAATCCCTAATTTATGCAATGACTCAATAATGTCAAGCATATCACTATCAATATCTTGAGCTTCATCAATGCAAATTGCACCACAATACGTCTTAAAAATACTTTTTATAATATTTCTCTTTTCCTTAATTTCTTTTGTATCTTTTGACTTCTTTACTACAACCCACTTAGCTCTTTCTGGAATAACCGTTTGATGCAACACATTTTTATCTTCCAATCTACCAATCGCACCGTTTCTGTATGCAGGTACTCCTGGCAGTTCTGCAGCGGAAATTCTTTCATACTGTTTTCCAAACAACAGATAATAATATGGTCTTACAAATTCTTGATACAAAAAAGAATGTATTGTACTCACTACAATGTTATCAGGTATGCACCCATAATGCTCTTGTAATTTCCCACTTATACATTTAACTGCATTGTTTGTAAATGTGATACAAAATATCTTCTTATGAGATTCTATCTCTGAACGAAATTGGATTATTGTATCAGCCATAGCAGTTGTTTTGCCCGCACCAGCACCAGCAATACCAATTTTCATGACTACCTCACCTCCTCTATCACTGAAGTTTTCTTCATAAAATCAAGGACATCTTTAATATGCTTTGGCATTTCCAAATCTGGTAAGTCTCCGCTTTCTATATCTTTGCAAATAGTTAACATGTCTAACGCTTTCGCATTTTGCCATGCTTTCTGCATTTCATCGGAACTCATATCCTTCCATCCTAATGTTTCACCATATTTATCTTTAAGAATAGTATAGTTATCACCTGTCTTTACAATTTCCGGTTCGAGAGTTTTTCGTCTGTTGTTCTAACGCAAATAGTTTTTCCATCATCGTATTTATCATGGTCTTTTTTTGCATTGTCTTGATAATCATAGTCGCGAATAATACCAAGCTTATTGCTTGTACCAGAATTTACTTTCTTCCATATTTCAATAATTTTAGTATATCCTTTATGGAAAGAAATTAATTCAATATCACTTAATTCATTCTTCGAATCCAAATAGGAACGAATCAACATTTCTTCCGAAATACCCTCAAACAAGATACATTTTTTCGAAAAAAATAATTTGAATAAATCCAAATTTGGATTTTTGGTTAAATAATCCTTTTCCTCTTCTTCAAGTTCCTGCAATAAGGAAAATGCATTACCTTCATGTACAATAACAACATTTTTCAAATCCATTTTGTTAATGAGTTCTGCATTATGAGTGGAATAAAACAATTGTACAGATTTATTTTTTGATGCAAAAACCCTCAAAAAACTTGACATTAATCTTATGTTGTTTATGCATAGATGAGCTTCTGGTTCTTCAATAGTAAGAATATTTAGTGCCACATCATTCTTCTTTCCCATCAGTGAATTTACCAATACTAATAACAATATAAGATTCCTGTATCCCAATCCCTGTAATGTAAGTTCTGCATCTGAATAACCCAAGCGAATACTATTTAATATAGTTTGCATCGGCGGCATATTAGGTAATATGCTAATATGCTCAAAGAATTCCTTTGCATCCTCAAGTTCTGATTCCTCTTGCCAGTTTATCACATGATCCATTTTACTTACGGTTTTAAGTTCTTCAAAGAAATGGTTATACTCTTTTTCAACTTTTAACTTATCATCATCAGACAATCCCATCTGCAAAACTTTTACAAGTGACTTTGAACCAAGGTGTTCCTTTGTTCTTGAAAATTCATCCCTTTCTGCTTCAAGCGCAGTATATTTATATAATTTTAAGGTATCATACGCAACGTTTCCCTTATCCGGTACTGTTATGGAATAAGTGTAAAATTCCGTCGGAAGCAAATTCATTTTAACTTTCTTAATAGAAATTTCATCTACCGTTTCTTGCGTCAAGACATGTTTTACCAGCTTAAATATTTCCTCTGCTTTTGATGGCCTATACTCATATCGCAATCCATACACAATTTCTCCATTATCTACTGAATAACTCAAATCTTTCACAAAATAATTTTCTGTAACATCTGCCTTCAATTGTACTTCAACCGTAACAACTGGCATTTCTTTGATAAAATCAGCACATTTTATAGTTCCATCAACGATACATTTCTGATTTTCAATTATGTAATGATAATATTTTTCCTTCGCAGTATCATTTATATCTATCCAAGATAAACTCTTACCCGAAAAACTTGATTCATCTGTCAGGAAGGGCAAAGTTGCTGCTCGTAACAAATTACTTTTTCCACTATTGTTTTCACCTATCAAAACAACTGTCTCTCCCAAACAAATATCTATATCTTTCAAATTTCTATAATTCTTTATAATTAATCGTGAAATTTTCATAGGTTCCTCCTGAATCACCTTACTTATTCCATCGTATTATACCATAAAAAATGGCGAAGTGCTTATCGTAACACTCCGCCGAAGGCCTAACCGGTTTGAGCAAAATGCTTGATTAGGTCTGTTTTACTATTGTATGCAATCCTACTGCATTTATACACTTAAATGTTCTTTCCAATCCACTGGAAGATTCATTGCTGTAAGACTGACTACATTAATATTATTTTGAATCAACTTATCAAAAGTATCTATAAACACTGTCCACTCCTCATCAGATGAACGCAAATACTTCATCGCCAGTAGGATTTGATACAAACCGTTATGTACCGGCGGTGGTGTGACTTTATCTGCATCCAGAATTTCCGGTGTCGTATGTATTGTGCGATTGTAAATTCTGGAATTATGAGCGCACATATTACGCAATACTGAAACGCCCTGTATCCATGAAGCAAGCATCTTCTGTGATGGATTTACTAAATTTCCTTTTTTCGATTTATATTGGTAATTAGCCGCTAATATAGAATACGAACTTCCAGCACCTGTTTTCAAATTTTTAATTATTTTCGATAACGTACCAAATGAAAGAACTTCAACAATTGCCCATACAGGCACCTCTCCATCATGATTGTCGAAATTATGTTTGATAAACACATCATTAGAGCGGGCAATTTCTGACGCTACAGTAGACATATTCTGCCAATACAGTTTTTTCTCTTTAAAAATCGATGAATCCTGCAAAACAAGTGGTTCTCCGTGTATTAGCAATGCTTCCACCAATCGTACTCTCAAAGTCACTTCAATCTTGGAAATCATTGAAAAAATCAACGCAGATAATTCCTGATCAAATTGATACAACTTTAAAATATCTTCAAACTTTGTTCCAGGAACATACTTCTTTGAAGCATTATCATATAAATGGAACGAATATCCACGCAAGCGATAAAATCCAACTGTCTTTAACGCCTTTTCTACGTTCGCATGAGAAGTAATTACCATTCCAGCATCAATATATGATTTCACCTGCTGTGCTATTGTTAATATTTGTTTTGGATATTGATACATAAAACACCCCATAAATGAAAAAGTCCCACCGGGTTGCGCATGAAAAATCAGAGGCGTGGTGGGTTCTGTTGTTATTATTATACAACTTTTATTGCGACTGTCAAGATTCCTTTTTAAAAAAGAATATAAGCTCTCACTATGTGTAACAGGTATGTACCGTATTGTCAATTATCTATAAGTCAATTTGTTCAACACAATTTCTTCTGCACAATAGTGAATCCTGCCCATTTTCTGAATACATTCCCACTGATTATCTTCTTTCATTCTCTCAGTTACCGACTCAGCTTTTTGCATCTGACTGATGATGATCTGCAATCTGTTCTGTGCTTGCTCATTTATATCTGCAAGGTAAAGATAATTTTTATAATTGTCTCTGTTGAAAAGCTCTGTCAGTCCATGTTCCAGCTTGTCTGTGAGTTCCTGTATTTTTGTTTCTCTGTATGATTATCTACCATAGATTGCCTCCATTTTTGCATGACAAAAGGTAGGCCAAAATGGACTCCCCTAATAAAAGGAAAAGCAGCAAATCATTTATGGTCTACTGCATAATTTTTTTGATATTTGCTTGTTACTTACGCCATTGCAGGCCCCTTCTTCTTAATGATCGTTTCCACAACCTCCACGCTTGTTTCTGCAACGTCTGCGATCTGATCTAATGCATAACCTTTCTTATACATATTCAGAATAAATTTTTCTGTGGTTTTTTCCTCAATTCCTGTACTCAGATTACACATAATTCTCACATCCTCTCTTAATTCATTGCTGATTGGGATATTATACTCATGCTCTATGATATCCAGTTTTTCCTGCTCTTTCAATTTAGTCGAAAGAAGTGTCCCAATCAGACGATGCATCGCATAGTTTTCGTCAGGTTCTGGAATATTATTCGTAATTCCAATTAACACAATATTCAACAGGTCAATGTTGCCTTTCCAGTCATATGGGCTTAGCATCTCATCCTTCACAAGATGACCTTGAGATATTGGTTGCCTTTTGCAAGTACCTTTACTCTTTCCTTTCTTTTGGTGTTAAACAGAACTTTCATAGTTGATTACATATTCCTTCCCTCCATTTACTTTTTCTCCATACTGTGAATAGTTTCACTTCAAATATGAAAAATCAGGCCATTAAAAAAGAAAGAGAATGCACATCTGACTCTCTTTCTTTTCAGGCGGTTTATCATACGATATATTTTATTTTCTTCCCTGCTTTATCAATGCTCAAAATCAGATTTTGCAGTCTGGGAAAATCCGTCGGCTTTTTCCCAGATTCCCATAAAAATCCTCTCTGTTCCAGGTTTTGTAATACCTGCTGCTGTTCTTTTCGGCTTAGAAACAGATAAAATGTCTCATTCATAAAATAAGCCCTCCCATTCCGTTCTTCATCACACAGTTATTTCTCTCCCCTCCCTTTTCTCTCCAGGTATGAATTGCTTTCACTTGTAATATGGTTTATTACTTAGAAAAAGTCAGGGAAACAGCGAAATTCATAAAAAAGCTACAGAAAGCTGTTATGCTCACTGTAGCTTTTATTCATTTTTCTACGGCTGTTACTACACAAAACACGGTAAACCGTTCATGCTGTCTTCCTCCGCCTGCACATGTCGAAAGACAAAACACCTGATCCGTGTCTGTGGGGGAAAGTTCAGAGGAATACATCGCATTTAATACGGTATAGTCAATCAGATCCCGGAAGGCCGGAGAACCAAATTCGTATCCGGTAGTATACACATATGGATCCGAAGCATTTACATGTTTGCAGGCATATACGGTACACTGAAGTCTTTTTTTTGGTGTATAGATATAAACAAAGGGATTGGCATCCCGGAAAGCTTTGTCCTGATATTTTGAGAGCTTCCCAAACATCCTTCCGGACCTCATATTATGCCCGAAAAGGACCGTATAAGGCTCATTGAGCAATGGCGATGTCTGATAGTGTGCGAAAATAGAGCCGAGATATTGATCCTCATGTAAATAATTTTTATGCAGATATTCTTCATTATCGCTTCCTAATAATATAGGATCATTTATTTCCAGTGTCGGTATATAGATCCATCCGATAATATTCTGGTTTAACTGCTGCAAAGCTGTAAAATCAATCCCCAGATCCGAGATTGTATGTCTCGGATCCGCTGTCTGGTTTTGTAAAATCTCTTTGTTTCGAACAAAAGAATGGATCACCTCTTCCTGCTGCCGGTCGAAACTTACGTACTCCATTACTTCCGGCATATTCTTTCCCAGGATGCAGAGTGCCGCAAGTATCCAAAGAAAGCCAATGAGCACCAGGATTCTCTTTTTCATTCGTCGTCCTTTCCGCTTTCGCAAAACTGATACATCGCTTCCGTGAGTTCTTTTACCGCACATGTATACGCCTGGTATTCGGTTTCTGATAGAACCGTTACTTTTAACCGGGGAAGTTCCAATGCCATGTTTCGTATCCATTCTTCTTTTGTATCGGAAGCCTGTATCAGATTCAGCATAGTATAAAACTCCCTGTCAGTCATCTGCGCAAGCTTCAGATGCTCCAGAAAATACTTTCTGGTACGGAGCACCACCTGCTCATATGCCAGTACCTTTTCTATCATCTCCGGTGAATACCCGGTTTCTTTCTGTTCGATGTGTCCTGTCTTTCGAAAAATAGATTTTTCCAGCTCTCTGCGTGACTTTTTTGGGGCAATGATCGTATTTCCCTGGCCGTTTTGATAAATGGCATTATTCGTATGGACGATTTCCCTTCCGGCCACCTGTCCGATACTCCATGTTTTTCCGCTTTGCTTTATGGCAAGGGTATCTTCTTGTAAACCAGATTTTTTTACTGCTTTTTCCGGTATTTCTTCATCAGCAGAAAGCTTCTCCTCTTTCTTCGGATCTGGGATTGTAATGGATACATTTGAAGTTTCGCCCTCTTCATCCATCATAAATTCCAGTGTCGGTTTTTTGTTTTCTCTTTTTTCCTGCTGCTTTTTATATGCTGTTTCGATCGCAGACTTAGACGATAAAATCCTTTTTGGCGGATTAAAACCGGCGATTCGTGCTTCTATATGAATCGAATGTTTGTCCAGAAAGTCATATAAGCATATTACGGTTTTTAAAAGTATTTTTCCGACGAAGATCATCGTTTCTTGTTCACCGTCAAATGTGTTTATAATCTTTGAAATTTCCTCACTGTAAGCTGCATCCATCCCTTTCTGACCGGCACTGATAACTGTCACTTTTCGGATACAGAAACGCTTTTTTTCGGCAATCTGCTGTAATTCCTTTATCTGTACCGAAGGATCACCTGACAGGAGAAACAAGATATCATCCGGACGTAAGGTACAGGCTGTTTTTACGAGTTTTTTGTCCCTATGGAGATCTTCAGCTGTCGTAATGTAAAAGGCCATCGCTACTTCTCCTGTGAAACCATATCATCATCCAACAGATCCTCACAATTCATTTCCACAAAAGTTCCCGGAGGAATAACGTCAAATCCATTTGCAACCAGGAGATGCTTTCGGATCTGATCATCCTGAAGGATCTGGTGGTTTATTGTCGTACTGACATGGTAATTGCGATACCAGGTTTTTGCACATTCACTTTTCGGACATGCTGTAATAAAAAGCGGGATTTCATAAAACTTACATACCTTCAGCAATTCCTGAAGTAACGGTTCTGCTTTTGTTTCAAATTCTTTGCTTTTATCAAATTCTGTTACTTTCATCTCTACCTCCAAAATTCATGATTAATCCATCCATGCAGCCATATAATTCATTAATTCTTCTGCATCATCCGCTGCATTCATGTTATTGTTTTTGGGTAATGCAGCAGCGGTCTGCAAGAAGTCTGCCTCGCTAACGGTATTTTCTTTCGCCTGCTGCATAGAATCTTGTAATTGGTTCTTTTGGGTATCTGCCGGCTTCTTAGGAAAAACTGGCTTTCTGCTTTCTGTTTTTTTATGCTCCCAGACGGAACTCGATTCCTGCTGCCGCATGCCATCTTTTTGTAACAATGGAATTTCATAAGGAACCGGTGGATTCAGATACTCTGTATGCTGCAAACCGGATCTATCAACCACATACTCTGATAGAACAGGCATACGCAGATACATTCTCAACAACTGCTTTAAAAACATCGTACGATACCCTGGAATAATGCTGTTCCAAAAGGTGATGTAGGGTGCCTCTGTATCATCGTTCAGCCTTAATACAAAAGACTGTGTAGGAAATTGAATCTGTCTGACCGCTTGTTTTGTCTGGGATTTTTTATACACATACTTGATCTCCGGATTTGGACTCTCACATGGTAAAAAGACAATATTTTCATGATCTACAAATGCTTTCAGACACAATTTCGCTGTTTTTGCCAGATTCACATGATAGACCATTTTCAATAATAATAGATCCATATCATGACATTTATATAACCGAATGACTGCTTTCAATCATCTTCCTCATTTCTGTTTCTTTTTCTGTTGCATCATCATCGTGCGGAACAGATAATACCCGCGGACATTCGCATACTGCATATCCAAATTATCGTTTTGGTTGCCCGGAATGATCTTTAATTTGCTTCCCTTAAACTTTTCCTGGATCCATGCATACCAGGCAGCTCCTGTGCCGCCGGTAACTACAAGATATTCGTAGTCTGCAAACTGATCTGTTATGGTACTCAAATGCTTCAGTGCCGCATTACACACTTTTAGGCTGCATCGTTCGAGGATCGTATCAAAGGGCCACTCTTCATCAGAAAATCGAAATTCATCCTCATCCATCCCCATTTCACTTGTAAACGGGATGGTTCCCTTTTCCAGATATTTCTGCATACAGGAGACGCGAATTTCCGTATTCTTTTCCTTCTTGATCTCATCCGAAACCATTTGCAGGATAGAACGCATACCAAACCTGTCAAAAGATTCATTGATGGAGCGTACATGCCCTTTCATTCCAAAGACATCCATGGTATGAAAGCCGATATCCAGAATCAAAACATTTCCCGTCAGATAGTTTCGTGCTTCGGGAATGTATTGACCATTATTTCCGATATTGATGGATGCCATCGTGCCGGATGGCTGGGCCATGACATAGACATTTTTAGGATCAATTGCAATGTGGAACTCCTGCCATGGATTTTTTCCCACTTTCAGCCGGTAATTTGCAGCTCTTGAAAACATATGGATATAAGGCTCCCGGTCCATCTCCAGATAGGCAGGAGGCAGACCGGCCTGTATGACAATTTCTTTTCCGATCCCATGAAAATCCGAATGTTTCTGATTCGGCATAGCCGCAAGACCGATGGCTGCCATGCATAGCACATAAAATTTTTTGTTTTTGAAACGTTTTCTGTTAAAAAGTTCATTGTCCGTATCATTGATGTCATTTCTCGATATACTGTTTTGTGCGTTTCGGCCAAGCAAATAAATCTCCCCGGTATCCAGGTCTTCATAGATAACGTCCTGCCTGTCATACATTGTCATCATGCTTTTGTCCTTTTCTAAAAGTCTCGCATAGGACGGAAAGCAGAAATACTTATTTGGCGAGAATCCTTTCATCCCGCCATATCCGGAATCCAGACCGATTACCCAGTAATCGTCATTCCGTTTTATCTTTTCATATACTTTCGTCACCCATTCTGTTCGTGTGCGGTAAATACTGGTATTCATATTTTTTCTCCTTTTTTCGTTATAGCACTGAGAATTCATTATAATTTCATGATCCGGTTTAATGGTTGGTATACGTAAAATGCATGGGATCATAAAAACTGGGGGACCAGTCACCTCCCCAGTAAAATCCGTGGGCTTTGAAAATTGCAACCACTTGCGGATTGTTATAATACGGACTTTTCGGATCCGGTTTGCTATTCCAGTAAGATGGCGGGTTGGCATTTGCATTGAGGTCAATCACGCAGCCATACGAATGATGGGACAGTTTTCCGGTTCCGGATGCCATTGGCCTCCAGTTATAGCCAAAGGTATCACCTGGATTTACATAAAACCCCTGGACTGTCAGCAATTCTTCAAAAATAGACTGTATTTCATTTGCCAGCTGTTTGTGTACCCTTAGACTCATCGTGGTTTTTCCGGTTTTCGTCTGGATCGGCACAGTGATTGTTGTCAGATATGCCTGAACTTCGGTTGGTGACTTCGGTGTTCCTCCCGGAAATAGCCAGCTTAGTCTTGTCCCGGAATCAATCGTTCCGGCGATACCGGCTGCCACGGAACCGGAATAGCCGCTGCTACCGGTCATATTTACTTCCTTACAGGAATAAATCGCATTGATCGATTGCAGGATGTTTTTATAATCCAGCGTAATGCCTTCTCTTTCCATATAAGTTTCATATTCGCCTGCTGTATATTTTTGATCCGTGAAAAAGCCAATGACAGAAGGATCATTGCTGTACCAGGCGATAATTACCGCCTGCAGCTTTGCATCCAGTTTGTATGGATTGACTTCTTCGGATTCCCTGACGCAGGCTACCAATAACCTGCAGGCAGCAGCTATCGATTCCTCTGCGGTAAGATCTGATTTCCCTTCGTATTTTGGAAGATCTGTGATTGCAAAAATGTCATTTCCCGATCCTTGTGTACGTAGATAGCAAATAGCAAGCAGCAGTTCGGTATAACCGGAATAATCCTGGGAATAGCTTTTGAATTCCGCTTTTATCTGCGCCTCATAGTCACGGACAGCAGTATTTACGGAAGCTGTTGCTGAATACGTCGTGATAACGGAAGGAATCGTCCCCAGAGAAGCAAATTCCGTCCATTCTGTCAGATCCAGTACCGTCCAGGCATCATCCTGTTTTTCTGTATCCCATCCTTCCCACGAAGCTTTTACATATGCGGTGGCTGCCAGGGATGTAGCGCAAAGAAGGCATAGAGTCAGTATTGTTTTTCGTTTTTTCATGATACCTCCTGTTCCTGGGAACCTGCAGATTGTGCATACAGACGGTATGCTTTGTTTGCTTCCCTGCTTCTGGTTTCCCATCGTGCATTTTTTATCCCACAATTTTCATAAGCGCATAAAAATACCATGGTAGCTTGATCAACATCCTGCAACTGCAGAAACTGTTCAAAAGAACAGGAAGGAACGGTATAACCGGCTCTTCGGAATTCCTTTGCTGTCTGAGAATCAGAACTCCACATACTTCCCCAGATCCCTTTCTGACACAGGATAAAATAATCCAGCTGTGTTTTCAGGTCAGTCCACGCTGTTCCCTGGCTGTCTGCGTAACGAACCAATCCCATCCCGTCATCGGATCTTTTCGAATCTGGGGAATAAGTAAATCCTAATATGCCACGACCACCGCTGCCATGTGCCGAAGGATTAATCCCTGAGATCAGCGTCCCACCGCTCTCCTGGGCTGCATTCCCTAATAGCGCCGCGCAGGCCGCATCCGACCACCCTGCACTTTTGCAGTAATTCCATATCTGCTGTGCAGCCACACTCCCTGTCAGATCAGATCCAAGAATCGCAGAGCCGCCATAAGAATCATTTGCTAACTGGCAGTTAAAAATAGAATTCAAATAGTATGTCGTGTAATCAATAGTTGCATCGTAAGCACTGACATAAAGATTCCCGTCTGCATCTGTATCATATACCGGTGTCTCGGTCAGATAATAGGTATGGCTCCCGTTATACAGCTTTCTTACATAATCAAGGACTTCATCCGGATCTGCGCCTTCCAGGTCAAAATCAAAATACACTTTCGTCAGCGAAAGGATTTCCCGGCTGTTTGTATAGGCATAGATCGTACTGCCTTCTTCTTCCGTATCGTTTTCTATATAGGCTTCCTCGTCTTTTACCTGGTGGAAATTAACCGTTACATTCCGATACTGCTTTCCGGTCGTGATACGGTAGATCTCATTCATTTGGTTCTCATACATTTGGTTGATCGTATCGATGCACTGATTCAGAATCGCTGTGTCTGTATCGCCTGCATCAGCATTCAGGGTAAACATGTTCATAAACGTTGTTATCAGAAAATAAAACACCACAAACAACAGCAAAAGTAACAGGAATACAATCAGAATACCGGACAGAAGCGACAGGATCGTTTGAATGGCAGCAGAGGTTCCGGCAACTGCTTTTGCAAGAATGTGCTGGATAAAAGTTGTCGCATTACGTACCGGGGCAATTTTCTTTGATGCCCTTTTCCAGATCTTTGTCTTTACCAGGCTGTTTTTGACTGTCTCTCGAAGCCGGAAAGGATCGCGAAAAAACCGGATGGTTTTACTTTTGACTGCATATTTCTTTTTCCTTAAGAGGTTGTGCCCCTGCTGCATCCGGTTGAATGTCCTGGAAGCGGATGTCACAGTGCTTCGCATCCGGTTCATTACCGGATCTGCATACTGTACCAGTACCTGATTGATCGCCGGATTCACACGCAGTGTCTTATTTACGTTGATTCCTAACGTGCGGACAGGCCGCAGCGCGATTTTCAGTCCGTATTTTGCTCCCTTGCCAGTCTGAGCAGCATTTTTAAGCGTATACTTCAAAGTGCGGGAAATCATCCTGGATACATCCCAGGCAAGAAAAGCTCCTGCACCCATATGTGACTGCATCAGATGCTTTCTGGCGGATCGTTGTATACTCCTTACAATCCCAAGCTCCTGATGCGATATTTCGCTAACTTTTATCGCTGCATGTAGATTTATGGCATGTTTCAAAAGCGCGGCTTCCTCTGCTGTCAGATCGGAACGCTTTAAAAGCTTCTTTAATTGCCCCGCCGATACACTCCCTGCCAGATTTCCAACACCTCTGCTTTTCGTACCGGCTAACAGATGTTCGGAAAAATAATTGTCCAGCATCCGTTTTTGTTTTTCCAGATCTGACAGGTCATGGAAACTCATAAAAGTAACCGGCTGTATCCCTTTGATATCCGGTGTATATTCATTGATCACACTGGTTAATTCATGCCGCAAACGGGCAATTTCTTTTGGCTTATAGGTATCACCGGTTTTGGGATTGATACGGTCTTTCAGGTGCATGGTCTGGTAGAAACGCTCCATATCCCTTCCCGGAAGGAATTCCCGGTCATGAAGGATATCCAGGCATTTTTCCACTTCGCCGGAATCTGAGATCCCATACTTTAACAGCAGAATCCTTACTTTACTCTCTGCCGCCTCATCGTCAAAAATCAATGTCCGTTTGATCTCTTCAAATGCTTCTGATGAAAAATACCGTCTGCTGGAGCCTCTGGCCAGGGAGCGCAGTGCCAGATTTGCAGTCTCTTTGCAAAGCGGCACATAGGCAGCAGATGTTACCTGTATTCCTTTATTTTCATACGTCTCATGTGTAGAAACATGATAAGAGGTATAAAAAGTAACCTTCATTGGCTGTGTCAGGATATCTTCCACATGCAATCGTGATGGACGCTCTCTTGCCGCTATCAGATCTTTCGCATTTTTATCTTCTGAATTGACAGACGGTATCTTTGAAAAGTCTGTTTGGATCATATTTTTCAAGTCTTTATTCAGATGATCTGCATCTGCTTTCTTAGCTTTCCGCATCTGATCAGCGAGTGCCTTTTGCCGTACTTGTGTAATTGCCTCCTGCTGCCTGGATGGAGGCCTGGATAATGGTTTTGCTCTGGATCTTCTCTCTGGCATTTCTTTTTTTCTTTCGTTACTCAAATCATTCACCTGCCTTTATCTACCCTAATATGGGCGATTTCCTTTTGGCAGGAGAAATCCCGGACTCCCTGGTCTACTTTCTTCCATATTGTCTATGTGATTTTTCAAATATGGAGAAACGTGTAAAAGGGAGGAAAGAAAGATGAACGATCATTCGAATGTGTACAGTTCGGAATATCCAAAACAGATTCTGAATAACATCAAGCATACCAAGAACGGAATTTCTACATTTGCCATAGAAGCACTCTTTGGCTATCAGGATCCACTGCCGGAAAATCCAATGAGCCTGATGAACGGGTATTCTGTTTACAGTTTTGTATTGATCCAAAACAATAAAGCGGTAGCCGCAAATCTCAGGCCGACGGATCTGGCGGCTCTGGCAAGAAAATCGGAACTTGCTTTTGATATGGCATTCCGCCACCGGTATTTCCAGCATTTTCGTGCATTTCACACGGTATATCAGGTGATTCTAAAGATCAAAGAAAAGATATCCGGTACAGGGCAAAAAGAGCCATCTGCACAGGATTGTAAGGCTGCATTCTCACATACCTTTTCCTGGGGAAAATACAGGGGAAAAACACCTGGAGATGTATTATTGGAATATGAAGATTCCCTGCCTGAACTGATGCGTACAAAGAATCTTCTTGTAAAAAATGTTGACCAATATCCAAATAACAGGAAACTGATAGCTGCTATCGACTCTGCTGCTACAGCTTTTAAGAATGGGGCATTAAAAAAGGAAGACAATACCGCGGATGTACCGGAAGAGACAAACCGTGATATCCTCTTATACGAAGGCATATGGAAAAATAAGACAGGAAAAAATGATAAGAAAGAAATGGATGGTCTGGAAGTTTACCGCTGCTATAAACTCACGATAAAATACCAGTCGTTCATGGACAGGTTTCCGATTACGATCATCATAGAAAACTGTTTTATTCCCGTAAAAAAACAGGAGGACGGTAGGCAAAATATCCTGACTTCCCAGGCTGTGCAAAAAACATATGTATCAATGAAACATTCGTTTACCTTTGAAGAATGGCTGGATATTATTGATACTATGAAGCAGGCAAAACAACTGTTTTGTAATATGGTTTACCCATCCATGTACAAATTAGCACTGCAATGCGATATGGATAACCGCAGCAAAGCAAAATAACACGAGACTATGAAAAAAAAGTTGGATCATCCCACCAGAGGTTCACAGACAACGTTTTCTGTAACCGCTGATCAGGATTGATCCAACTTTTTTCCATTCCTAGCTACTATCGTTTTAAAATAGACTGTATCATCCGCTGCATCTGTTCGAGTGCGCTCCGTTGGTAAAATTCCATTTCCGGAAGGTTCCCTACTTTGTAGATCCAGGTCAAAATCTGCTCAAGAAAAGCCTGCTCCTGTTTTTGTGCTTCTGTCAGCGGTTCTTCCTGATCCCAATCATCCAACTCCTCAGAATCTGTCTGACCGGGAATATTCTCATCTTGATACTTTTCCGGAAAAAGAGCCTTTTCAAACGCTTCGAAAGAATCATCTGTTTCCGGAACGGACATTTTTTTTGCCTCGATTTCCTGTATGGTACTCATATCGATCGTTCCGGTATCTTCCAGGATTTTATACAGTTCTTCCTGCTTTTCTTTAGGCAGATGGGCGATTTTGGAGGCTTTGTTGATGGAAATACTGCCATCTTCTACTTTCTCTTTCATTTCAGGGATCATATATTCATCAATAGAAACAATCTTTTGCACCTGCCTTTGCCCGATTCCCATTTTTTCGGATATCCTTTTGATGATATTCTCCGGCATGGTGTCTCCGCGTTCCTGTTTCTTCTTGTATAGATCATATAGTTCCCATACATCCTGTTTGCGATATTTTTCCATATTTCTTGCCTGACTGTTGGTTTCGCGTATGATGATTTCTTCGTCGATCTCATCCAGATCTGACGGACCGTATACTTCCACAGGTATTTTCTCCAGTTTTTTTGCTGTTTCCGGATTTTCTGCCATTACTTTTTTGATCGCTGTCCAGCGTCGTTCCCCACCAAGCAGCATATACGTTTTATCCGGAAACGGACCTTTTACAAGCAACGGCTGTAATAGTCCATATACAGCTATATTGTCTGCAAGCTCATCAATATTGGTAACTTCATATTTGTTTTTCGGATTTGGAACAACCAGGTCAGGTGATACATAGATCACCTGACCGAAACGCTGCGTATTGATTCCAGCAGAAAAATTAGACGGTTTCATATTACCCAATCCATTCCCTAATGTAAATTCTTTCACGGTTATTTTCCTTTCTATTCTATTTTCTGATGATTTTTGCGGTTTTATATTCTTTCGAGGTGGCATGCTCTTTCAACAGCTCCCTGGCCTGATCGGACGTAATGTATTTCAGTTCTTCCATCAATAGGATATAATCTTCCAAAGGGTTCGACCGCTTCTTATAATGCAACAACGGTATAGATTTTGCCGAGCATTCAGCCACCTGAATGCTCTTTCGCACCGTGGCCTGCAGGAAAAATTCACCCAGTTCTTTTTTATATGCCTCATATAGAGAGCGGAACAGGTTGGTGTTTTTCTCCACCTTGACCATATAGATCCCGCGGAATGTCAAAAAGGGATTCAGTTCTCCATTCGATGTTATGTTTTGGATTTCCAGGAATAAATTGGTCAGTCCCTGATAAGAAAATCCATCCATTTCTACCGGCGCAATCACCTCGTCGCAGGCTACCAGGACATTTGTGGCAAGAATATCTGCACTGGGGTTTTTATCAATGATAATATAGTCATAGTCCTCTTTAAAAAAGGAAATGGCATTCGCCAGGATGCTCCTGGTATCACAGTCTCTTAACTGTTCTACATAAGAGATCGTATCTCTGTGCCCCGGTTCCGATACGATCATGTCAATATTCTCGTATTTCGTCGGATAAACCATTTGTCTGGCATATTCCGGAAGTCTTTCCTGCGGACACATATACAGGTCTTTGATCGTATAACGTTCCTCATCTGTCATCATCCCGAAAAGCCCGGTCATGTTACATTGCTGATCATTATCTACCAGAAGCACCCTCTTTCCGCATTTCGCCAGTATTTCTGCCATAGTTGCGTTTCCAATCGTTTTTCCGATACCGCCCTTTATATTGATATTTGATAAAACAACACACATCTTTTTCGTTCCTCCTTTTCCTCTATTGTAGCGTGTTTTCAGAAACTCCACATTTTGCATATTTCCAAAATTTTACAGATATCTTTTTAAGAAGATATGGTTGAAATACGGAAAAGCATACAAATTCGTGTGTACAGATTCATATTTACAATAAAAAAGACCTTCAAACTCTGCAATTTTTTCTTGCATAAGTTTGAAGGTAGATAAAAAGTTGATATATTCTTATAATTTTTTTCTTATTTGTTGAAAAATATGTCTTCTTTTGATATACTTTGTATGTACTTGATTGTGGTGTTCGCACTAGACATGATGGTATAATCTACAAAAGCTAATAATTATATCCCACCACTGATTCTAGGTGTTCGCACTATTGGATGATTTGGGCGGGATATTTTTTTATATATTCTCCAACCTTCCCTGTTCCAGATACTCTGCCAACTCCTCCCGGCTCCGTGTAATATATTCGTATGTCACATACAACGGATCGATCCGTTCTACCAGCCCCTTTACCCCGGCAGCCGTAAACGGTTCATGGCGGTCGAGTTGAAAGATATGTTCGTAAACCACCCGAAAGCTCTCTGCCGGATCTTCAGGCAGTTCGTGTGGAGCATCTGCCAGCCATCGTTTCACATAATCCCCGGTCAGGGATTGCTGCAGGTGAATGCCTTTGATGTAAGGGATCAGGTCTTTGTGATTGTCAAGCATCTGATGCAAACAGTCCACGGCCTCCTCCTGATCACGCAGATCCAGATTGGTATGCAGGTAGTGGCCAGTATCCAGCATGAAGCCTTTCTTTTCGTAATGTACCTGGGTAAGCAGTGCCTGTGTATCTTCCTGGTTTTCAAAGGTCAGGCCCGGCCACCACAGATTTTCCATGAGAAACCAGAAATGATAATCCTGCCCGTCTAAAAGTTCATTGATAAATGCTGTCGCCGCATCGATCACTTCCCGGTTCGTGTGCTTCCTCTGGTAGGTAAAACTTTCTTCCCCATCTACCTGCACCACGTGAAAGACCACATATTCCGCACCCATCCGTGACGCATAGTCCAGATCTTTCCGGTAGTGTGCGATCAGTTCTTCGCGGCTTTGTCCCATCCAGTCCTGAAGGCAGCAGCAATGGACACCCGTTGCCATGTCCGGTTGTATCAGCGGGCATGCATCGGCTTCCTGATAGGCTTCCGGTGCTTCTTTGGTAGAATAGGCCAGGGGCATTACTTCCAGCCCGTCACAGCCATGTTCTTTATAAAACTGCCGTAAATCCTCTGCCGATGTAAAACGGGTTACATCGTCCAGGGATGTGGTAAAATTCATCTGATACTTCATTTCCGGTTCCTCACTTCACATACTTTCTGTTCTTTTTCGTAACTGTTTTGTACTTTTACAGCTACTGCTTTTCTATATATTCTACCGTGTAACCATATTCCTGGCAATATGCATCTACTTTGGATCCCTGGTAACAGCGGATCCGGACAGGTTTATTGGCGATATTTTCCCCGATTTCTTCCGGATCGTGCCGGATCTCAATGACTTCCAATTTTGCTATGCCATGGAAAGCCTCGGCTCCAATCTTTCGTACGCTTTCCGGAATGACCACTTTCGTCAGTTCCTTGCAGCAAAAGAATGCTTTTTTATCAATTTCTTCCAGTGTATCCGGAAGATCCAGCTGTTGTACTTTGCAGAAATTAAATGCTTCCCTTCCTATCCGTTTCAGTCCTTTCGGGAATCGGACTGTTTTCAAATTTTTGCACCGATAAAAAGCCTTATCTCCAATTTCTTGAACCCCCGCAGGCAGCAGTATCACTTCCAGTGCATTGCAATCATAAAAAGCAAAGCCTTCAATGGTTTCCAGCTGACTGTCTTTGGTAAAAAGCACCTTCTTCAGATGCCGGTCCGACCGAAACATATTTTCCGGAATTACTTTCAACTGTTTTGACAGATAGGCAGCTTCAAGCACCTCACATTCTGAAAAGCACCCACTTCCTACTTTACAGATACTGTGTGGAAGGGCAACTTCCCTCAGTAAACGGTTCCGTCGAAACGCATTATTGCCAATTTGTTCAAGACCATTTGGTAACAGCAGCGTTATCATTTTTCCATTGGACAAAAAAGCCTCTTCCTCAATTTCTTTACAAGTTTGAGGGATTTTCACGGTTCTTGCCCTTGCGTATCTCATTGCATCATTCTTTGTCAGGAGTTCCCCTGGCTGTCTCCTTTTTGCTGTTGTTTCATCTATCACCTATATGTTCCTCCACACTCTTTCATTATTCGATATACTCTGTTATATATCCATGTTCCTGGCAGTAGGCATCTACCTTTGATCCCTGGTAACAACGGATATGTGTACCACTGTTGACAATTTCCTCCCCGATGAATTCCGGATCGTGCCGGATCTCCAGGACTTTCAGACGGCTGCAGCCATGGAAAACGCTTCTGTCAAGAATCCGGATACTCTCAGGAAGTTTCACTTCTGTCAGCTGCTTACAGCAATAAAATGCTTTTGGCCCGAGAACTTCTACGGTATCCGGCAGTTCCAGACTTTCCAGACCACAAAAGTAAAAGGCCTTCATGCCAATCGTCTTTAAGCCTTTCGGGAACTTTACGTGCTTCAGTTCCCTGCAACGTCTAAACGCCCAATCGCCAATCTCTGTCAGTTTTGGAGGAAGCTGGATGCTTTCCAGCCGGGTGCACTCATAGAACGCAGAGTTATTTATTCTTTGAATCTGGCTGTTCTTTGTGAAATGAACCTCTAACAGCCACTTATCCTGATCAAATGCATTTTCCGGGATTTCCTTCAATTTGTCTGACATTGTAATGCTATGAAGGACACAGCATTCTGCAAAACATCCGTTTCCGAGCCGTATCACACTATTGGGAAGTTTCACTTCTTTTAGATACATACTTTTTCGAAAAGCATCCTCTCCGATTTCTTTCAGACCATAAGGCAGTGTTAAGGATGTTATTTGACATTTTCGGAAAGCTTCTTTACCAATTGCCTCATATTCCTCCGGGACGACCACATCGCTGCTTTTTCTGAGAACTGCCGTTTCGTTGAGCCTCAAAGTCTTCCATTTTCGCTTCACATATTTTTTCGTATATTTTCTTACATAAGTCCTGTTCGGCTTTCTTTCTACGCGATCCATTCCGCTTTTCTCCTTTTATCTCTTCAACTATTCTATATACTCCACGGTAAACCCGGACTCCTGACAATATGTGTCCACTTTCGAACCGCGGTAACAACGGATCCTTGCTGCTCTGTTGATGATCCATTCACCGATGTATTCCGGATCATGCCGGATCTCCAGTATCTGTAATCGTCCACAGCCGTGAAATACCCATTTTTCGATCCGCCGTATGCTTTCCGGAAGTGTTACCTCCGTCAGGTACATGCATTTGAAAAATGCTTTTTCATCCAGTACCTCTACCGTATCCGGAAGAGTCAGGTTTTCCAGACCACAAAAGTAAAAGGCTTCCTTTCCGATCTTTTTCAGGCCTTTGGGAAAACGGACGTTCTTCAGTTCCTTGCATTTATAAAATGCCCGGTCTTCAATTGTTTCCACTTTCGACGGCAGTAAGATGCCTGCCAGTGTCGTACATTCATAAAATGCCTTTTTTCTTATCCTTTTTATTTCACTGTCTCTGGTAAAAAGAACCTTTTGCAGCCGCCGGTCTTCCCGGAACAGATCCTCTGAAATTTCTTCCAGACCATTCGACAGATACGCGACACGAAGGGAAGGGCACTCGGCAAAACAGCCGTTCCCCACCCGGTAGATGCTGTGTGGCAGAGCTACTTCCCGAAGCGTCTTACTGCACCGGAACGCATTGGTTCCGATCTCCTGCAGCCCGTTTGGCAGTAACAGGTTCTTCATTTTTATATTGGACTGGAAGGCATTCACACCGATCATCTGATAATATGCAGGGATCCTTACGGTTTCCTCTTTCCCGTATCTTGCTGCATTTCTCTGTGTCAGTACCTTGCGGTCCTCGTTTTTGTTTTCATAGTTACACATAAAATAGTTATTTCCTCCGCAATCCATACCAAAGCTTACGGCTCCAGTATTCCATATTTTTTCCGGATGCGTTCCAGTTTGGCAAGCATCGGTTCCCCCAGCACGGCTAAAAAGATCACCGTGGCACTCCCGTGGATCACGTTCATCGGGAAGCCGCTTGCGTACATCGCTAAAAACGCAGCCTTATTGATTCCGCCCATTCCCATAAAGACGGATGCTGTATCCAGCAAAAATCCATAGATGACCAGCACCGACAGTCCCCCGTAGATGCAAAGGCACAGATGAAAATGTTTCCATTTTCCCCGTTTTCTCCGAAAGATCAGGCCGCCCAGGAATCCCACGATCCCGAAAGCAAACATCTGCCAGGGTGTCCACGGTCCCTGCCCGAAGAAAAAGTTGGAGACAAATCCTGCCAGTGCACCGGTCAGAAATCCTGCTTCCGCGCCCAGCCCGACACCCGCGATAATGACAATCGCCGCCGTCGGTTTGAACTGGGGCAGCATAAAGAACGCAGCCCTTCCTGCCACCGCAAGGGCAGCCATCACCGCGATCACCACCACTTCCCTTGCCTGCGGCCTCCGATTTTCAAAAACCAGGAAAAACGGCAGCATCGACAGGATGATGATACACATCGAGATAAAATAATCACTCCGGTCGTTTAAGAAAAAGATCCCGAAAAAGATCACCGCCGGGATTGCTGTCAGGATCAGGACAAAGGCAAGGATCGTCCGCTTCCCGATCCCCGTATCCTTCGTCTCGATCCGTGTCTGATAGTATTCCGCTGCATACTCCTTCCGGGTATCCAGAAGTTTCCCTAAAAACGGCACGATCAGGAGAGCCAGCACGATCTGCAGGTAGGCGGCTGCGGTCAGCTGCACATGGCTGTAGATCGTGAGGTTCATAAAATTGTTCTCCCGTCCTTCTAAAAGGTTTAAAGCCATATTCGTATCGGTCGCCCACCACAGGACAGCCACCGTCATCCCCGTATTCCATAAAAATGCCAGCCGCCCCAGCCGTTTTGCCTTTACTTTCACCCGGTACGCCAGAAGGATAAAGCACAGGCCAAGGATCACGCTCACCGCCATCCCGATTCGCAGATATCCGGCGGCCTGGTCTGCCGCCTGCGTCATCGCTTCCGGTACCTGGTAGTTCCAGGCGATTCCCTTTGCCGTCTCTTCCAGTTTTCCTAACATCCCCGCTTTCGCATACGGGCTGTAGCGCAGATCCGGCACGGATACCCAGCGGAATCCGAGCATCGAAACCAGTTCCGCCACCATCGCAAGCACCGGCAGCATCGCCTGGGTGTCCATACCTCTCGCCTGTCTGCTGTCACCGGCTTCCAGCCGTTTTATCGTCTGCATCGTTCGATCACATCCTTTGCTGTTACCGCGTCCGGATACCATTTGCGTGCCATCCGGTTGGCAGCCGTAGTATAAAAACTGTTCCCTGCAAAAAATTCCCGTGCCGGTGCACTCGTCACCACGCTTCCGTGGAAGAACAGGGCACAGGTATCCCCGTATTCCGCACAGAATTCAATGTCGTGGGAGACCATCAGGATCGTCTTCCCTTCCGCCGTCAGCCCTTTCAGGATCTGCGCCAGTTTCTTTTTATAAAAACCGTCCAGTCCCTTTGTCGGCTCATCCAAAAGGATGATCTCTGGATCAAGCAGAAGTACTTTCGCCAGTGCCGCCCGCTGCTGTTCCCCGCCGGATAAGTCATACGGGTGGCTTCCCAGCAGATGTCCGATCTCTGTCTTTTCGATGACATCCCGCAGGCGTCCGGTATCCCCGGACATCTCCCGCAGATCTTTTTCGACCGTATCCTTGACAAACAGGCTCTGGGGGTTCTGGGGAAGGATGCCCAGAAGTTTTCCGTAAAGTTCGCCCTCCCGGTAGGTCCCCAGCTCCTTTCCGTTCAGAAAGAGTTTGCCGCGGTAGGGCTTCCTGATCCGTCCCAAAAGCCGCAGGGTCGTACTTTTCCCGGTTCCGTTACCGCCGAGCAGACAGTACAGTTCACCTTTTTGCACCTTCAGGTTCAGATCACGCACCACATCCGGGAGTTCCTTTTCATACCGGAACCATACGTCCCGGGCTTCCAGGACGGGCTGTGACTGCCGGGTTTCTTCCTTTGTAAATATCCGCTCCCGCAATCCCCCAAAAAAGGACGGTTTGCTGTCGTTTTGGGGTTCGATATTTCTAGATACCGGTGTATCTGACCATTTTTCAACGCCTTCTGTCCTGTTCTTCTGATTGCTTACGGAAGTTTTCTGTTGTTCTCTCCATCCTTCCAGCCATTCTCTCCCCTCCCGGACTGTCACCGGGCTGTCGCCCTCCCCGGAAAGTTCCTCAAAGATCCGCATCGGGACAGGCATCGCCTGGAACATGTCATTCTCCCGGATCAGCGACGGCAGTTTTTCCGGGGTATCCAGTGCCAGGATCCCGCCGTTTTCCATCACCAGCACCCGGTCAGCATACGCCAGGACTTCCTCTAACCGGTGTTCGATCAGTAAGATCGTCGTTCCCAGTTCTGCATTGATCTTTCGCAGGGTCGCCAGGAAATCCCCCGCCGCCAGGGGATCGAGCTGGGAGGTCGGCTCGTCTAACACCAGAAGATCCGGCTGCATCGCCATCACCGCCGCCAGGTTCAGGAGCTGCTTTTGCCCGCCGGAAAGCTCCTCCACATTTTTCTCAAACCAGGTCTGGATCCCGAAAAAGCTGGCCATCTCTGCCACCCGGAGCCGGATCGTCCCTGTCTCGTACCCCAGATTTTCCAGCCCAAATGCCAGTTCGTGCCATACTTTATCTGTCACCAGCTGGTTGTCCGGACTCTGAAGCACATAGCCGATCCGCGCCCCCTGCTCACGCACAGATACCGCGTCCAGTTCCCTTCCTTCAAAAAGAATCTGTCCTTTCCGTTCCCCGTAAGGTGCCATTGCCGTCTTAAAATGACGCAGGAGCGTCGATTTGCCGCAGCCTGATTTGCCACAGACTACCAGAAATTCCCCCTGTTTCAGGGAAAAGTTCAGATCCGTGAGTGCCGGCTTCTCCTGATCCGGGTAAGTAAATGTCAGATTTCTGATCTCAAAGAGCGCCATTTTCTGTCCTCCGCTATATTTAATATCAGGGGCAGCATGCACAAGATTCCGTACAGGATATATAACAGCAATGCCCCTGCTGTTGTCTTATTCATGATAAAAACCGGGAAATACAGGATCTTCAGTTTTCGAAGGTGTATACAGAATAACAATGTTCCGAATACTCCCACTAAAAATGCCAGTAACATCCCGTCCCTCCGGTCAAACCGGTAGATACTGAAATTCGTCCTCCCGCGAAGCCCGTAAGCCCGGGACTTCATCGAGTCCGCCGTCTCCACACTGTTTTCCAGTGCCCAGGTTGTTGTGATGGAGAGAATCTTCAGACCATGCGCCGCCCGCTGGAAGATATTACCGTTATTTACATTTCTTCCGATACACTGCTGGGCTTCCGCCACCCGCCGGATCTGCTCCGTAAACCGGGGCACAAACCGCAGGGTCATGGATAACAGCAGGGAAAACGCCGGGATCACCTTCCCGAACAGATACATGAACTTGTCCGAAGTCATCACCTCATGGAAGACCGAAAACCATGAGATCACTCCTGCCAGCATCAGCCCCGAAGCCAGACCGTAGACGATGGACTCCAGTGTAACCGGGTTCCCGTCTTTCAGATAAAAGAGCATGGTTGCCCCCGCATGGCTGAACAGCGGGTTGGCAGCTGCCGCCAGAAGACAGACCGGCAGCATCCCAAGCAGGAACACCTTCACGGTTTTTCTCCCGTTCAGATAAATGGAATAACTCACCGAGCCGATCAGCGATAACGTCAGAAATACCGGATGCATATAAAACATCGACAGCCCGATGACGATCACAAAATAAGTAAAATTAATCAGTGGATGATACCCTGAAAAAGTATCCATTCTTTTCTCCTTATCAAATACAGTTTTAGGCGTCCCGGAGTCCGGGGCGCCTAATCCTTTCCATCTTCAGTTAAGACATGCCTGCTCCCAGGTCTCTTCCCAGGTCACAGGTATAATGCCATTCGATGTTGTCCCCGTCCTGTACCTGGTAACGGCTGCATCCATAATTCGGATACCAGCCATTCACCTCATACATCCAGCCGGACCACTGCCCGCAGTCCTTCTCATACAGGTTGTTGATTCCCTGCACATAAGCACTGTTGTACATGGCGGTAAACTGGGATTCCATCTGGATCCGGTTGTTTTTCATCTCCCGCTGCAGGATGTCGTACACCGACTCCCCTTCGGAAAAGGTCACGGTCTTCGGACCGTAGATCACACCGTTTGACGGAACCCAGTCCGCCTTGCCTTCGGTAAGGTCACCCATGTTATTGAGGATCGTGGAACACTCCACATACAGGGTACAGGTCAGTTGTTTACTGCTGTCCACGGTCTGATCCTGCGGTTCTACCGGATCCGGTTTTCCTTCCGGGATCGGATCGGTATAGTAGTTGTCCGCACTGGCTTCCTCACTGGAGGATGTGCCGTTTGTTCCGTTTTCCTCTGTACCATCTGTTTCTTCTGTATCCGAATTTTTGGAATCGGATTTTTTGGAAGAAGAGCTCTTGGAGCTTTTTTTCTTATACTTGCTCAGATCCTCTTTCTCACTGTCCGTCCCGTAATGCTCGTCCACATACTCTTCATCGATGTACTGGGGTTCCTTGTCACTGTTGTCTTCTTTGACTTCCGACGAATCTTCTTTGTTGCCATCATCTGCAGACTCTTTGGCCGCCTCTGTCACCGTCGGATCCGCCGAAGCCTGTTCTTCCTTTACTGCGCTGGTCTGGCAGCTGCAAAACAGCAGTGCCAGAACCAGCAGAAGGCAGAGTCCTATGCTTTTTTTCCTGCGTTTCATTTTCCTCCGTCCTTCCTGTCTTCTTTCTTATTCGAAAGCTCCGGTTTCCCGGTTTCTTTCCGTTTGTGATAAACCACCACGCCGACAGCCGCACAGCATACCAGGGCGATCAGTCCGATCAGTACCCAGCGTACCATGGCTGCTTTGCTCTCCTCAGTCGTTGCGCCGGTGTCCGTATCATCCCCGTTTCCAAGGACGACCGTTTCTTCCGATGCATCCCACGGCACATCCTCTGCCGCATCCGATGCATCCTGGATCTCCTGTTTTTCTGCATCACTGCTTTCATCCAGGGATGCTGCCAGGGCACGTTTTGCGATGAAATAATGGCCGTCTTCTTTCAGGGTGAACTCCATCTTGCCGTCCTTTACCGATACCTTCTTGACATATTCCGCTTTCCGGTTTTCCGGATCATACGAAAACAGTAACAGGTCATCATCGTCAAGTTCGGTCTTTAAGGTCAGGAGCATCTGTCCCGGGAAGGTGTCGGATCCTTCCGTACACAGGATCAGCGGTTTGACTGCCAGCTGTTCGATGTCATCTTTGTACTTACAGTCGGACTGCAGCTTGTACGTCCAGTCTTTTGTCAGCTTCACATCCTCACCATTGATCGTCAGGGTATACGATACCGAATCCGAAATTTTGCCACTGGCCTGCAGGTTCTCATCCTTTCCTTTGATGCTTTTCAGCTCTTTGGAAGTGATCTTTCCCTTGCTTTTTGCCTTTGTGGTATCAGATGTGCCACTGCTTGTACTGTTTTTGCTGCTGGTTTTCGTACCCGTACTGCTCTTTCCAGATGCGGAAGATGCCCTTCCCCTGCTTTGGATCGAAGCTACGGATACACCGGAGCCGCTGCTCTTGCTGCTGCTTTTCGAAGACTGGATCGAACCGACACTGCTGCTCTTTCCATCGGAGGAAGTGTCTTCTCCCACCTTCGGGGCACTGCTGGCCAGCCAGTAGCGTCCACCGGTTGTCACACTCATTTTGAGCTTTCCGGAAGATACGGTTGCTGTCTTCGCACTCTGGATCGTCAGCTTGTCCGGATTCAGCCAGTACAGGTTCCAGGTGCCGTCCTTCACGCTGGTCTTCACGGACAGTTTTACCGTTCCGTTCATGCTTCCACTCTGGGCGAATTCCACCTGCGCCTGTGTGCCACTGATCGTGCTGCTTCCGGTGCCAATCTTGATACCGGTTTTTACATCACTGACTTTCTTCACCGTTGTTCCATCCCAGGTCAGTGTATAAGTACTGCCGCCGGACAGGGTTCCGGTATAGGTAAAGGCCTCTTTTGTCGCCATCAGGTTTTCAAACACTTTTTTCGGTACGATCCCGTTATCCAGTGCTTCCACCACATCGGCGGCTTCCAGAAGGCTCTCCCCGTTTTGTAACAGCTTCTTCTCATCCTCGCGGAGTGCAGCATACCGGCCCATCAGTTTCTTCACTGTGGCGGTATCGTCCTGACAGATCCGCAGCGGATCCACCTGGTTCCAGATATCCTTATCCAGGGCATCCACCAGTTTCTGCCGTGCGGCGATATCTTCAAGGTAACCGTTCAGGGTTTTGGAAAGAGATTCTTTTTTGTCCCATTCCCCTAAGGTATCCAGTTCCAGCAGATACTGATTTACCAGGTTTTTGTCACCGATTTTTACCGGTGTGGCGATGGCAGCCACCTTCTTTTCCAATGCACTGCGCTTCTCTTCGAGTTTCTTTTCTTCTTCTGTTTCCAGTTCTTTCAGTTTCTTAACCAGTTCCTCCAGCTTGTCTGCGTTCGTTACCTGGCTTTTCTCTTTATCCGTCAGCTTATCATATGCTTCTTTTACGGAAGTTACCTCATCGGCATCTTCCAGTGTCAGCTTGTCTGCATCCGGCAGTTTGTCAATCCGGTTAATGATCGCTTTCGTCTCGGCATCCGCGCTGGTGCGTACGGTCAGTGTCCGGTTTTCTGTAGTTCCATCCTGTTTTGTGACTATGATTTCCAGTCTGGTTCCGTCCTTGACTGCGATCTCACCGCTTACCGGTGTCCAGCCGTCTGCACCGCGGATCCCGCTCTGGTACGTCTTGCCATCCACCGTCAAAGTTGCCGCATCATAGTTACCGATCGGCAGGTTGGTGAAAGTCAGTTTCGTTACATCCGCACCCACATACAGGTCAGCATCTGCACCGGCTTCTGCGGTAAATACGCTGCCATTGTCTGCCTGCGCCACATACTGTGTGGTATTCGCGGTGGCGCGGAAATCAAAGAGGTTGATCCCCTGCTGATACAGGCGGTAAGCTGCAATCGCCTCCATCGCCTGGTCAGTTGCCATGCTGTTCGGGCGGTTCTGTTTCTCATCGTCGTAGTACGCATGCAGGAAACCGCCGGTTCCGGTGCTGTAGTATTTTAACAGACCATCTAACAGGCTCTTCCCACTGGATGCATTGGTCACCGTTGCCGGTTCGATCCCCATCGAGGTAAAGGCGATGATCGCCTGTGCCACCGATTCGCAGTTGTAGGTGCCGCCGTAGTTATAATCCCCATCTGTAGAGATCTTGCTGCGCAGCACATCCAGTCCACGATTGACGGCTTCCCTTACCTTTGCATCTTCCGCTGCATGGGGAGCCAGCGCATACACGACCATCGATGTGATATCGAGGTCTAACGACGGGTTCTTATCATCCAGTGACCAGCCGCCACCGGACAACTCTTTGCCAAGGATATAGCTGATCAGGTCTTCTCTGGTATATTTTGCCTTTTCCGGTACTTCATAGCCTTTGGAGTCCAGGGCCAGCAGTGCCCACGCGGCACCGTTCATTCCCTGTTCCCATGGCGCACCTGCCAGACAGTTGTATGTTCCGTCTGCGATCAGATCATGTCCTCCCACATCCGTCGGATCCCCGCCAGCCGCCAGCACGGCCATCGTCAGGCGGTGCCATTCGGTCGGTGTATTGGTACTGAGTCCCGTCGACGGGTTTTTATCATACAGGTCTTTGACATAAGCACTGGCACGGTTTAAAAACGCATTGTAATCTTCTGCGATCCCCAGCCGTCCTAAAAACAGCACCGTCCAGTCAGAGGCTGTGCTGCTGACATTGTTCAGGAAATCTGCGGTAAACACAGTATTATCACTTGTTCCCCGTTTCCAGCTGACCGTCTGGGAGATCACAGTGTCCAGGTCATAGGAAGATGCGGCACGCACCTTTCCCTCCTCATCGACATCCTGATCTGCCGTCCCATACAGCTTCAGTTCTTCGTCTTCCTTCCAGGACTCCCCGGAGGGATCTGTTTTTTCTGTCGTCTCCGGAGCCGATGTATGTTCATCTTTTCCCGTACCGACAACTTCTGCTTCTTCCGGTGCTTCCCCTGTTGGTGATGCATCTGTCCCGGCACTTTCTGCACTGCCGGTAACCACCGGTTCTTCTGTCGGATCAGCAGTACCCTCCACGGCCTCTGTTTCTGCCGCTTCCGCTACTTTTACTGAAAATTCCTCAGAAACAGTCTGAGCCCGGACTGTAGCCGGGCAAAGACTGAGAACCATGGTAGCCGCCAGAAAAAGACTGATGACTTTATTTTTCATTACTCTTCCTCCGTCTGTACTCCTGTGATTCTTTTTTTCTTTTTGTAATAGAGAACAACTCCTGCAAGTACGCCTGTCGCTGTGATCAGTCCTGCGATCGGGAAGAGGATATCGGTATCATCTCCTGTCTTCGCACTTGTGACTTTTCCAGTGCCGGATACCACAGTGGTTCCGTTTCCAGTTCCTGTGCTTCCACCACCCAGGTTGCCATTGGTAACCGTTCCGGCAGAACCACCATTATTGCTGCTTCCGTTTCCTGTGCTTACTGTGGATGCAGGTACAACCACACCGAAAGATCCGGTACCATTTGCTGTTACACTTAAGATACCATTGCTTACGGTTCCGCTCAGGGTTTCGATCTTACCATTACCTTCGTGCAGTACACTTAAGGTCTGTCCGTTATAGGAGGTTCCCACCTGGAAGTTCACGGTAAGTTTGTCATTCCATTCCACCTCTTTTCCGTCTTTGTACAGTGCTACATTGTACAGGCGGATCAGAGCTTCTTTGGAACTGATCATGTTCTGCATCTGTTTTACCACATCATCGTCTGCTTTCAGAGCAGTCAGGCGCAGCTCATAACCGGAGAGTTTTCCGGTTACGGAGATCGGATAGTTCTGGTAAGTCAGTGTTACGTTGTCCTCGTCCTCATCCTGTTTCGGATCATCCGATGGGTTCGGGTCCGGAGTCGGGGTTGGATTCGGGGTTACCTCTTCCAGACGTTTGATCTCTGCCTCTCGCTCTTCGAGTGCTTTCAGGGTATCTTCAGATACATACTGTTTCTGCTCATCACTTAAGTTGTCATATGCATATCTTGCTGCTTCCACAGCGGTCTTATCGGACAGCCGCAGATCTTTGACAGCCGGGAGGCTGTTGATCCGGTCGGTTACCTTCTTCGCTGCTTCTGCATCTCTCTGAAGCCAGCTCATCTGGTTTTCTGCAATTAGCAGTTCACTCAGAAGTCCGCTGTCTGTCAGCTGCTGTTTCTGGTCATTATTCAGGGCGTCGTAAGCGTCACGGGCTTCCTGTATCTGTTCAGCATCTGCTACTGTCAGGTCGTCGACGGCCGGAAGGGCCTCGATCAGTTCTGCCACATGGTCTACGCCTTCCTGTAACGCATCCAGACGGTCTTCCGCTGCTGTCAGTTTTGCCAGTGCTTCCGCAGATACCCGGTCTTTCAGGCCTTCTTTGATATCCTCCAGTGCCTCATACGCATTACGCGCTTCGGTTACCGCTGCCTCATCTGCAAACAGGATATCTTCGGCTGCCGGCAATGCATTCAGTTTTTCATTGACTTCGTCCACTGCTTTCTGGTCAGCTGCTTCTTCCTTCAATACATTCAGGCGGTCGATCACATCGTTCAGTTTGGTAAGGCTGTCCGGAGATCTCTCTTCCAGATCTGCCTGCTGTTCTTCGCTTAACGCATTGTAATGTGCCAGTGCGTTTGCGATCGCAGTTTCATTTTCCAGGGTTACATTCTCTGCAGCCGGAAGTGCTTCGATCTCTTTGATCAGTTCATCAACCGCTGCTGCATCCAGAAGTTTTGCGATCTGTTCCTCTGCGAGTACCAGTGTTCCATATGTTTCTGTTGTCACATAGTCTTTCTGGTCATCGGTCAGATTTCCATATGCGGTTCTTGCTGCCACAACGTCTTCCTGATCTTCCAGTGTCAGATCTTTCACAGCCGGAAGTGCTTCGATCAGATCTGTCACTTTAGCGGCTGCTGCCTTGTCATCTGCTTCTTTTTTCAGTCTTGCGAGTTCTGTTTCCGCAGCGGTCAGGGCATCGTAATTTGTTACATATCCTTTTTCCTCACGGCTCAGTTCATTGTAAGCCTCGCGTGCTGCCGTGATCTTTGCTTCACACTCATCCGTCAGTTCGATGGTATCACCGATCTGGTTGATCTTGTCTGTAACTTCAGCTGCTTTTTCCCGTGCACCCGGAGTTTCGTCTGCTGCTTCCAGCCACTTATTCCATGTAGATGCATTACCGGCACTGCCATAGCTTCCGTCATCGTTCTTCATATCCGCCTGCTCGGTGGTATAATCATCGATATAATGCCAGATGATCTCATCACCGGTACTTACATACCAGTCATTCATTCCCTTGCTCGGGTGTACGCCGTTGACGGTATACATCCAGCCGGAGTTTTTACCGTTGTCTTTCTCTCTCAGTTCAAATCCACCGCAGGATTCCGGTGCTGTGATCGCACTGATGTAGTTCTTTTCCAGTCCTTCATAAGAAAGTCCGGCCTCTTTCAGTGCAGCCTCAAAGACCTGTCCAACGGTTACGTTATCCCCGTCAAGAGTATAGGTTCCGGTTGCGATCCATGTTGTGTAAGCATGTGCAACCTCGCTGTCGCTTCCTTGTATATTATGTTTTGTATCACCGATCAGACGGAAGGTTACTTCTGTCTTCGTCGGGTCTGCTGACGGGTTATTCGGTTTCTTGACATTGATGGTACTCATCGTTGCGGTCAGAATGTTGTGGCCATCTTCATCTTTCTTCACAGCTGTAAAGCGATGTGTTCCCAGTAACAGTGTACTGGAATCAATGGCTACTTCTCCGTTTTCATCGGTGGTTCCAATCAGCGTCTCGCCGTCATAAATATCTGCTCCTGCTACTGTCGCTGCATCTGCATCGGTTGCATGTACCTCGGTTCCGTTCAATGTCAGAATGATGCTGTCTCCCCGTGTCACTTCCCCGTTTTCCGGTGTCAGCCGTGCATGAAGCATACCGCTCCATCCGGAGTTGTAGAACAGGTCGATCTTATCATCGGCATTCACCAGCGTGTTCGCCGGATCACTGCACTCGATACCGTTGACCTTGCATACCCATCCTGCTTTCTTTCCATTGTTTTCAATAATGGAATTGTCCACAAGAACGAATTTTCCACGGTAACACTCGAATTCCGTTCCGCTTGCTTTCGCTGCATCCAGAAGTGCATGCAGGACAGTATAACCTCCGTGGTTGTACTGTACATAACGGTTTGCTGCCAGATCTTCTGCCGTCTGCTGGATCTCAACATCCCTTGTCGGGCAGAATACGGTACTCTGGCCTGCAAGCTGTACGGATACCGTTCCACTCTGTTCCGGTACCGGATCCAGATTCATTACTTTGATTACTTTGTTTGGCTCTTCGTCGGTCACTTCAAAGTTGTCTGTTTTGGTCAGATAACCGCTCATGGATACATGGTAGGTATAGGTTCCGTTTTCCAGTGTGTAGGTTCCGTCTTCGTTCGCCTTCATGACTTTGCTTCCCTGCATAACCAGTACAGAAGCACCATCCGGGATCTCGAAGGTGGTCTGTTTGGCTGCTGAACGACGAGTTACATCAATCGTATAGGTGTACGGCTGGCAATCGTTCTTTCCATTTTTAGCTGTATACACTACTGTTAATTGATTTTTTCCCTCATTTAACGGAATTTCATCACCAATTTCGTATATATTTTCATCTTCGTTCACTGTAATAGAACATGAAGTTCCTCGTGTTGGCATTCCTTCAGCTGATAAATCAATCTTATCTACTTCATTTGGAACCTCTGTTGTAAAAGAATTCTCAGTTGCTATAAATCCGTATCCCATATCCTGTACAACAGTATTTCCATTTACATCTATATATTCATAATCATCTGCTTCTAATATTCCATCAAACCGTCCCAAAGTTCCACTTCCATTCGCAGGATGAATTTCAAGACTTTTTAATGGAATTTGCATTTTCAGCTGTGCTCTCGGGTTACCCATCACTCGTGAATATACCATAGGGTAGCCTTCGTCTGGAACAACAATAATTTCTACATTGATATAGATATCTGTTTTTAGATTTTGCGTTTTTGTAATAGCCTCAGTTGCTATGCGATAGCTTTTCCCACCATATGAATTAGTTGACTCAATAATATCCGAATTTTTTAGTTCTACTAATTTCGAATTTTTTCTATCATCACCAAACCAGTATCGTGCATATAATTTACTGTTTTCTTTTAGTGCAGATACACCTACATTGATTGTAGCTGTTGAAGAATTCAGGTATGACATAGTTGCCATTGCCATTCCATTTTGATCAATATTCCTCTTGACACTATACATTCCTGATTCATTTAACACGCATTCGCTATTGTTTGCGTTTCTGCATTCTACCGCTAATGCCTTTAACAATCCTGAATTACGTTGCTCCACTTCTTCAGCATCATCATTATTTTCTACACTGAATGAAAAATTTGGAATATAGGCCAATTTTCCATAGTCCAAGTTAGGATTATCTCCTCCCGACCATCCATAACCTGGCATTGAATTTCTTGTAAGATTCTTATGAGCATCTCCTGTTGCTCCCCATCCAGCAACGGAAAGATATCCTCCAGAAACCTGAACAGTTCCTTCATCTTCCGCGGTTAAACGAATAAGATAACTTGTACTGCCTCCTCCCATGTACTGTCCAAAACTCATTTCCTTATCTACATCGTTTTCCTTATAATGAAAAGTGATTCCGCTCGGATTATAGATTGCACCCATTTTAAATACAGGAGGAATTAATCGTTTCATTGTTATCTTTGCAGTATCGTTACAAGCCAGTTTTTGTCCAGGATTATACACATTATCAATTTGTACATCCATTCCTCTTGCACAAATCACATGATATGCTACTGCATCACCGGCTTTTATTTCAACAATACTCTTTCCTTCTACTAGAGATATGGTGTAGGTCCCATCTGCATTTGGCTTATATGTTTTCCAAGTTGTTTTATCATTCAGCCAGTTGCTGGGATTTTGTGTGAGTTTTCCATTTTCCACCATAATTGGCGCATGAACACGAACAGATGTGATTGTTGTATTCTTTCCATTTGTCGTTGCTGTCGGTTGAAACGTATACCCTGCTGCATCATCTACAGAAACAGTTGAACCATCTTCCATTGTTTGATTTCGAAGATAATAAATTGTTTTTCCTTCTGTAACTTCTATATTACTATTTATTGTTGTTGCAGGTTCCGTTGCATTTGCATCTGTAACATGAACAACAGCAATACCTGTAAGTTCAGGCCATAATGCGCTCCACAAATATGCCGGCTCATTAGCATCATTTGGAGCTTCCATTGCATCATACCAAAATGCAACCAGAGCTGTTCCTGTCCCATTTGCCTTAATTCGTCCAAACTGTCCGATTTTATCATCTTCTGTAATATCCACAGAAACGATTGAATCACTGCCACCAACTACTGCATAATGCCACTCGGGATCACTATGCTCATTAGATGCCCCGTTCGATATTGCCTGCCATGCACGTAATGGTACTAAATCAAAGTACTCACCTACTTTCAAATCAACTTCGCTGCTTTGGGGTAAATTATTTAGCATACTGGCATAATACGTTCCAATACCTTCGTTTACCTGGTTTGAATCGTCTGATAATTCATCCATTGTAAATTCTGTTTTATCCGTATTCCATTCGCCTACCATTCCATATCGGCTTACTTTTCCTTCTTGTCGTACAAGAATCCCCGAATTTCCACTGCCTAGATAATAAGTAGGAATTTCATAATAATCGTATTTTTCATCTGATTTATAAGCTGTGTATGTTTGCCAGTTTTTTGCAGTATAAAATTTAAGTTCCCAATATGTTAAAACTTCCGCATCTTTTGGTACTTTCACTGTAGCAAACTTGTTACTGATAGTTGGAATAAACCCACTATCCGATAAATTCAACCCATCAAAGGATGTTTTCTCGGTATAAACATAAAAATGTCCTTCTGTATTTAAATTACTGGATTGATCATTCGGTGTATATGTAAACTTATAATAAGCATCTCCATTTAGTTGTGGTATTAAATATTCATAAACATCATCCTTTTTAGAACAATACTCATATGATCCAGATTCATCATATACATGTAATTCACCTAAATCTGGCAAATAAAGGATTTTGCTCCCAACCTGTTTTCTCGGTGACACTCCTTTAAAGTTTACTGTCGATAATTTTACTTCTGAGGTTTTTTCATTTACATAAAAAATGCCCCCTGCACCACTATCACTTTCGTACTTGTATGTGCCGGGGACTACTATAAATTGTTTATTTTCTGCATTTATAGGAGCGATTTCTTTTCCATCTAATGAATAAACCTTGATATTTTCATTTACACCAGAAACCTTGAATTCAACATTTTCACTTGCCTGCGAATGAACAGGTAATGCCAATAAAAATATCAAACATACTATTAATCCTAAGAAGGACTTGCGTAATGTTATCTTTTTTTCCATAGTAGTCTCCATGCAATCATCCTGTAGCCGATCATTTTACTGATCGGCTACAGGATAATCATTTTAATTTAGATTAGACAGTTCCGTTCTGGTATTGTTCCAAAACTTCTGCGAAATAATCATTTGTTTGATCTTCTGTTCCAAAAGCCCAAACAACTTTATCACCACTCTCTACCGGAACTACAGATGCGCTCATTACACTGCTTCCCTCAACGAAATCAGCATCTGAGCCATCTCTATGCATTACACAATAATACCAGCCATAATATGTAGTCCAATCTTCGCTAGTGTATCCAGAAAGTTCTTTTCCGTTAATATCTGAGATAGTCTGCACATAACCACCACTCTGTGTAAAGGAAATCATCTTATTAGCATCCATCAGACTGTATAAAGCATCTCCTGCCGTAGGATATGTCTGTGCACAGCCTACTGCTGCTGTGCTGGAGTAGCTTGTACTATATGGATTTTTTTCATTTCCTTCTGCTTTTGCTACTGTAAGATCTGTTGCATAATCATACATATATGTATTGTCATGTAAATCTACAAGTTCTACAGTAACGCCTGTTGCATCTGCGACATCAGTCTTACTCTCTGCATATACAGTTAAATCTACATATGCATTCGAATTATCTTTGTTATATGTATGAATACTTGCCGGACCATATTCGTTACTTGCACCTGTTACAGTCAACTTGCTTGCATAAGTATCTCCAGTTTGTTCACTCTCAACTTTTACAGAAGCGATTTTATCTGCTCCTGCATTAAAACTATAGCCCAGTTTGTTTACAGCATCACTTGCAGTATCAAAACCACTGTAAGAATAATAACTATTTGCCGGACCTACTTTTAATGTTACCGTTTCTCCTGATTCAATAGGTACAGAAAATGCTGTATTGTATGTGGTAAAATTTGGATCATTTGTTGCAGCACCTACCGGCAGTGCCATGGACAGTGTCAGCGCTCCAGCCATTGCGACTGATGCAATTTTCTTGAAAAGATTCTTTTTCGTCATATTATATGACCTCCTTCATCTTTGTTTTCCCCTTTAGTTAAGCCATCACAGCGTGGGGAATGGTTGCCACTGTGTGACCTGTAAAACCTTTATTTTCATGATACGTTTACTGCTGTTCTGCCATGAAAATAAAAAGAGTCCGCACGATGGAAGTCATCATACGAACCTATAGCTCTAATTTGGATGAGGATAATCTTTTCTTATACCACATAAACAACAAATATATTCACCTGCTGCTTCATTTTCACCCAATTCGTCTCTGGCCTCCGAATTTATAATGTTAAAGCAGCTTTTACGCAACGTTTTCTGGCTCAGGACCTTTTAGCCTACTTAATGTGCCTTACCAAACAGGATCTGTTCAGTGGTTTTTACGTTTTTCGTTGTCCTTACAGCAGGGTTAGAATCTGCTCCGGGGTCTAACCGGATTCCGTTTTTAGTACTTTTGTACTTTTTTCGCAGTCTTCTTTAACATTTCGTATAAAATTTTATAAATCTTATCATACTATGAATAGGATTTATCGCACGGTAGTCTTAGATTCTTCTTTTCTAAGACAAGCCCTCCATATCTTCCCCATTTTCCAGCACTTTCCGCTCTGTTTGACTGAGATTTTGACGGGTTTTCGATTCCATATCCGGGAACCGGAGGATGGTGATCTGGCTTTGTTTAAAACTCATGGACAGATGCACGTACCGGTCCATGGTAATCTTGACCGTGGAGTGTCCCAGCATCTCACTGAGTGCTTTGATCTGCATACCCGATTCCACGCAGCGTGTCGCAAATGTATGACGGAGCGTATGAAAATGCAGATCCCGGATACCACAGGTTTTTAAGATCTTTTTAAAATGTCTTGTCATTCTCCGTGGCTCCACAGGAGACAGTACTCCGGACAGCAGATAATAGGATGATGGATAACTGCTTTTATATTTTGCAAGAACCGGGATTATCTGCGGGTGCAAAGGAATCGATCGTTCCCGTTTGTTTTTGGGTGAACCGATATGCAACACTGTTTTGGAATCCCCGGGCAGAGGGTTCTGATTCTGGATGCGCTGTAATGTGTGCCGGATATAAAGCACCTGTTCTTCCAGATCAATATCCGCCCAGGTCAGTGCACAAAGTTCCCCCAGACGAATACCACTGAACAAAGTCAGCCGGATACCAATAGAGATCAGATCGTTGTTATCTTCCAGATAAGCAAGCAGCCTGCAGGACTCCCCGTCAGAAAGAATATCCAAAGGTCTCTTTGCGTGATCAGAAACCGTTCCTGTACATTTGACAGGAAGATAATTTAATGTGTATTTCAAAATCCCGCTGATGATCGTATTGATTGTCCGGATAGAACCGCCGGAAAGCTCCTGTTGGAGAACTTCCATTAACCGATCATAAGTGCCTTGCTGAATGTCACGTACATAGAGTTTTTTCCACCGGGGAAGAATATATTTTTCCAGGCAGTTCTTATATTTAATATAGGTAGATGGTTTCCAACGCCTGGCAGAATTCAGCAGCCAGTTGTATGCGGCGTCGGAAAATAATGCGGTGGAAACGACTTGTGTATTTTTTAACGAAATCGTCTTTTCGTAATTATTCTTCTGAAGCAACACTTCCCGGTAAGTTGAAGCATACAGATATTTAAAATACGGACGGCCATCCGCCTTTTTCCCCAGCGGGACACGCGCCTCCCAACGCCCGTCCCTGCGTTTATAGATGTTTTGACCAGTTCTCATAAGCAGCCTCCTGACTACAGAATTTTGACAACTTTCCTGACGGCGAACGGTGAGTAGAAAATGTATGGGATGATTAAAAATGCATAAAAAAGCGTTCGAAAATACAAGCTAATTTCAAGAAAACGCCGAAAAAGATTGACAAATCTGTGAACAATGTTTAATATTAGGGGTGTAAAGATGTCTTAGAAAAGAAGATTCTAAGATATCTTTTTTATTAATATATGCGACAGGAGTTTGTTTAGAACCAAAAAAACAGGATATATGGAAAAATTTTTCTTCTTTTCCATATATTCTGTTTCTGTAATCCAACCATTTCATCATACTTCAAATAGAATCTGACAGGTTAATTATCCTTTTCATAATATCCTTCCTGACTATATTCAGACCACTTCAAATACATTTCCTGGTAGTTTTGTTTGATAAACGCTTGTATTTTCCTGATTTCTCTGTCATTAAGGATTCCCCGATTTTGTAATACTGTATCACCATTATCTTTTACAAAAAATTTCGCTGATCCGGCTTCTGTAAGTTTACGGTCGCTCGCATGTACATGCATACATTCAATCACACAATAAGATGTAAAGTACAAATAATAACCGGCAATTTTATATTCATAATACTTTGGCATCTTATTCCTCCATAAATTTACGGTTCTTCTCTAAATAGTCTCTTGCGATAGCCACTTCAATATCATCCATACTTGTTTCAAGCGCATCTCCCTCTTTTGAAAATACCGTTGCCCGATCTGGACGATTCAAATTCAAGACACGATATCCTTCTGTGCATCGTGTGAACGCATATCCATTTACTATCATATCTGCTGCATCAGCAACTTGTTTAATATCAGTCATTTGCAATCTTCACTCCTTTTATCGGTTTCAAAAATTTGTCTGTATCAAAATAAAGATTCTGAAGAATCGGTACAAGATCAATATATTCTTCTTCAGGTTCTTTATTTTGCTTATATTTTGCCATTACAACCAGATAACCTTTATCCCATTCTTTTACTTCCGTATAGTATTCCAGTGAATATGGTGCTGTAAAACGAATGATATGACCATTAAACTGAAAGACGGTATAATTTTTTTCATTACTAAGAGTCGCTTCTTCTGGCATATTCTTCCCCCTTAATAAATTAATTCCTATTTCATTTGATATTTCATTATTTGTTGCAAGGTATCAAAGAATCTTTCCAGATTGTCTACTTGTGTTATCTTTATTTTATCCTGATTTTATCGCGATTACAATAATAATTTTTTCGATATCCACTCGGTATAAGATTGGTATCATTCACTATTAATAGAATATAAATTTTATTTTTTAAATATACTGTATGGCAAAGATACTTTCTGATTGACTTTCTTAGTCCTATCAGTTATATTATCTTTAGTGATCAGATTGCAGAAACTTGAGAAGCCTGTGATCGGGGGAGGATGCTGAGGCTCCTCTCCTTTTTCTTTATCAAAAGAATTATGTAACGAAATGAATATGAGCATCAGCTGATTTATCAAGAACTTTAAGAAATATACACGCAAATTGTTAAAGAGGGTCTGGCATCACGCCAGGCCCTCTTCGCCTTTAAAAATTTTTTCAGTTTCTGAGAAAGAATTGCATAGCTCCCGATTCCGTATACTCCAAGTCAGAAAACAAGCGATTACATCTACCATGGCCAACCTCCCAGTGCCGGATCATTTGTTCTGTACAAATCTCCTAATTCCCAGTCACCCAGTTCATCTGCAATATCCTCATATGTTATTTTCTTAATATCCTCTTTGTCACGGAATACAAATACCGCAACATTACCCTGCTTAAATTCTTCTGTGAATACATCCAGAAAGTCAGGTGAATGTGTACTGACAAAACATTGTTTAAAAGTATCCGCCGTCTGGATCCAGTTTCCAACTACTTTCTGCCATGCCGGGTGAAGATTGGTTTCCGGTTCATCAATTGCAAGTAACGCACGTTCTTCATTTGTCTGCATATTAATCAGCATATTTAAGATCAGGCCTTTCAGTGTCCCTTCTGATATGTCGGATAAATCATACTGTTCATTATTATAGAGCAGTTTAAAAATCAATTTATCATATGCCGTTGCAACGTCAATCCGTTTCAGATTCGGAATCAGCTCCTTCATCCTTTCTTCAAACAGATCTTTCCAGAGCAGATCTTCGGAAGCATAACGGTTGAATACATTTGTAAAGTTACTTGCATCGTAGTTTAAAACATCATCGATATTTTTTATAGTTACCGGTTGACGCATCAGCTTTGTATTAAACTGTGCGCTTGTGTATACGCTGAAACCTTCAAAATATTTTTGCAAATCATAAAGCATTTGGGCGATATTGACCCGGATCAGTTCATTTCCATATATTTGTTTGTTATTCAACAGAATATCTTTAAACTGCATAATAATGGTTTCTTTACTGTCAACTTTAAAAGATAATCTTTTGTTCGTATATCCTTTTTGGATAGCAGTAGAAAAATTACCCGTACCTATTTTAGCGTCATGACATCTGAAATAATTAAAATCCTTTTTGTAAGCCGTTGTATGTTCTGCTGCATTTAACTCCTCTAAAATAATATTACAGTTTTCAATAGAATCACCAACAGTGAATGCAAAACGGTAGCTAACCGGTTTTCCATTCAGATCAATTTCCCAGGAAAAAGAAATAGGTTCTCCCGGTGTCACCTGTTTGTTTAAGATATGACCCCATCCAGTTCTGGATACTGCATTTAAAAAAGCGGATTTCAGATTGCCTTCGTTTCCGTTTTTCAGCATTTCTGAAAAAAATGTCATCGCTTTTACCAAATTACTTTTACCAGAATTGTTCGGTCCAAGCAAAATATTTATTTTTTCAAATTCGAGTTTTTCTGCCTGAATATTTCTAAAATTATGGCAGGAAAATTCTTTTATCATTTTCTATTCATCCTTTCTGCTCCCCAAGAATCTCTGTCTGCTAACCATATGACATTGGTTATTTCTCTGGATTTTACATTCTTTCTGAGCGCACTGGTGTCAGTCACTAGCTTTGCACATAGCTGCCACTCCTCGTCCTCTTTAAAGTAATGTATACGATCAGTTAGCACTTCATAATACATATCTATTTTAATTTTCATTATCTAATGAGACACCAAATGTCATAGTTTTGACATCGAACACTTCTTCTGCATCCAATGACTGGATGATAAACGGTGAATGTGTGGATATCATAAACTGACAGTTTGGAAACGTCCTTTTCAGATCTCCTGCGATTTTTTTTGCCATTTGGGATGCAAGTGCAGATCCAGTTCATCAATCAGGATCACTGCTTCCTCTTTCAGTGGATCCGAGGAATCCGGGTTTGCGATAGACAGACGTTTGGCAATATCCGCAGTAACAGACAATACATCTTTATCGCCTCCACTTAACTGATCGATCCGTAAATCAACCCCCTTTTCGTTTGTCACTAACATTCTGGAAGGTTCCAGCTCGATTCTCAGATTCGTATATCCTTTTATCATCTGTCCAATAGCATTTCTGACACAGCTTAATTTTGGATTCTGATACTGAGGATTTTTCCGTAATTCACGAAGTTCCATATCTTCTTCCGCTTTGAACCAGTCGTAAAAATCTCTGAACTAGTTTACACCATCAAAACAATACCGAAGAGCATCTGGAATTTTAAAATCTTTCGTATATCCTCTCGACTGTACTACACTGGGAATTCGATTCGCTCCGTAATAAAGAACCAGTGGTAAATTCCCTTTTTGTGCTAATTGCGCGTATTTTGTCTTCAGTTTTTTCAATCCCTTGATATCTGTATTTTTCTGCTCAACAGTACTGTCACGGATACTGAGAAGAACGTCTTTTTCTGTTTGTCCACACATATTGCTCCTCATCCAATGTGATTCCCAACGTAATCATGGTACTGTTTTCACCATTCCGGATATCTGTAGTGGTCAGATCACAACCTTTCATAGCCTGCGAATGAATGGTTCTCAAGATCGGAACAAAACCTTTTGTGATGCTTTCCAATATCGCTGTTTTTCCACTTCCATTGTCACCGACGAGTGCAACAAATTGCTTATCTTTGAAACTTATCTTCTGCTTTTGTATATTTCTGAAATTCGTCAGTTCAATAAAATCGATTTTCATTGTATCACCTTTTCATGATAATATATATTGATTATAACGTACATTTCCATGTGCTACAATGAATAAATAGGAAATGCGCACAGTTTCAAAATCACATCATCAGCAATTTACTCCGTTCCTATCGCATCGGTCAGTGGATTACTTTTCTTCGTATCCGTTTCAAGCGGCTGCGGAAGGGTCATTTTGTGGATACTGTCGATCATGGCGGACAGCTGCATCTGTTTGATGAACAGATCCCGTTCATCATTTCTTGAGGTATCGTATACCGAATACGCATGGTAATCAAAAAGTTCTTTTGTCTCCTGCCAGTTTTTGTGTTTGGTCGCATCGTATTTCTGATCACGGATCGGTTTGCTGCCGGTTACGATGACGATACATTCCGATTTGTCCATCTGGACGATCTCACTGGGATCCATCAGATTCCGTGCGGTCTGCTGGAAACTTTTACTGGATGATTTCTTTCCGCCATCGGACAGGTTTCTGTTTCTCTGGCGGATCGTTGCTTTTCCGAGGATTTCGCTAAAATATTTGGCGGTTGTCTCCTCATTCGTTGCAAGCAGGATCAACGTGCTGGAATTTGAAAGCATTTCCTCCCAGTCATCTTTATACCTGGATTTCATCTGTGACAGTGACTGCCAGATAGGGGTACAGGAAATATTATACTTTCTCATCGTGGCCATGCGCGAAGGAAGCCCTGGGATCTCTCCAATATTTGCTATCTCATCCAGGATACAGCGCACATGGATGGGGAGCCGGTTATCTGCTTCCGGTGGAAGTTCGTGCTCTCCTTTATGATATAATGTTTCAAACAACTGTGAGTACAGCATCGAGGCCAGAAACATATAAGTCTGATCTGCCTGTGGTGTGATAATGAACAGTGCAGTCTTTTCATCACCAATGGATGCCAGATCGAGTGTGTCCATATGGGTCAAATTTGCCACATCTTCGACATTGAATGGATTTAACCGGACACCCAGCGATATCATGATGCTCATCCGTGTTTTGGTTGGGGCCAGCTTGAAGGTCTTATAATTTTTCCAGGCCATGCACCCTTCTGGCAGGTGGTCAAATAATTCATCCAGCTCTGTTTTTGCGTTTGGATTCTGTTCATTCAGTTCTCCGGCACGGAGCAGTTTCATGACGGAAGAAAAATTCCTCAGGGATTTATCTTCCGTGAAATCCTTCAGATAATAGATGCAGGCCGATAACAGAGCCTCTTCTGACTTTTCCCAGAATGGATCCCCGGTCTTTGCTTCTTTGGGATTGGTATTCTTGATCAGGCACTTTACCAGTGTCATGACGCCCGCATCATCCCGGATGTATTCAAAGGGATTGTAACAGTTGGAATGTTTCATATCGGAAAGGTTGAATATTTTAATCCGGTATTTTTGCTTTTTCAAGAATGTCCCGGTACTTCGTAACAGTTCTCCGGAGGGGTCTGTTACCACGTAGGAGGCGTTGGCCTGCAGGATGTTCGGCTTTACAATCCGAAAAGATTTACCGGAACCTGCCGATCCGAACACGGTACAGTTTGCATTGATCCCGGTGTGCCAGAAGTTTGTTGAGATACGGACATGCTTGCTGCAGATCATATTGCTTGCCCCGTCGCCTTCTTTTTTCCCAAACGGTTCTGCATACTCCATGGAAAATTTTATCATATCTTTTCCCATATCATTAAATGCAGCAGACCCACATTCTTCGTCTGTGGTATAATGCCGGAACCGCTCATATTCATTATATAAGAAGAAAAATGTAAACAGGCCAACACCGGCTCCTGCCATAATTCCATAGAAAGTGTCTACGGTAAGTGGAAAAATGGAACAGTCTTTTAATTCTGTAATATCCTGGAGAGACTGTATCAGTGCCTCTGGAATAGAAACAGCCTGCATATTTTTAAGATAAGCCATATGGGCCAGGATAACTGCACTAAAGATTCCAACCACCAGTGATATCGAAATATGCATCAGTTTTGTGCTTTGTGCTTTCTGTGATTCTATCTGTTTTGCCATCTGATGCTCTTCTCCTAATGTTCTTCATAGGGATGCTCTCGATCCAGCATATCCCTGGTATTCTGGAAATTTCGTTCCTGAGAATCCTGGAAAAGATCCGGCATATGCTCCTGTCTTCGTCCGGTTTCGTATAAGATCTGGTACTGACTGAAATTAATGGTTTCCGGTTTGATCCGGTACTCTGTAAGCTGTTCAGAGATTTTCTCCACTTCTTTTGGTGACATAAGTTCGATCTCATGCTCCGTGTTTCGAAACTCCTCTTCCTCAAATGCAGTAAAACTCATCTTATCGTTAAAAAGATCATATTCGGATACCTGGCGGTTTGGGTTATCCATGGCAATTTTTTTCTCCATCAGGCTGGTTTTGACTTCCAGGTTTTTCATCTCTTGCAGCAAAAGTTTACTGTAATCCGGGTATTTTTCCATCTCTACCTTTTTCAGATACCATTTCCGTCTTTTTTCTTCCGGTTCTTTTCGATACTTTTGAAAATCAATACGGCTGTACGATACCGGCCGCAGCATCCTGGAGATGGCTGCATAGAGCTTTTCTTTGTATTGGACATCTTTTTTATCCAGGATATACTTTCCATCTTCTCCCAGGTACGCACAGCCATTCGGCGTGACTTCCAGAACATCTTTATTTTCACTTAATATATAGTAATGTTCCCTTGTATTTTGTATCGCCTGATCATACAGGTTTCTTTTATAGGAAACATCAAAAGCCACCGCCTCTGCCACTTTGGAATGGTTTTGTCCGTGCGCCAGGATACATTCCTGCAGCAGGCCTTTTTGAATCATCGGCTCCATATCTTTATGAAACAGCAGCTTATAGTTACCAGCTTTCTCGGATCGCGTGACTGAAACGGTAACCGGTTTTCCTCGTAGCAATTCTTTTAGTATTACCAACTGATCTTTCGTAAGGCCATCTACAGACATAAGATTTCTTCCTTGATATGTCCGGACCATTTCATCTTTCTCCACGATATTTATCAGGCCTTTCTGGATCATATGGTCTTTTACCAGTTCTGTCACTTGTTCTCCATAGCAGTCCGGATAAATGAAAAGATCGTATTTCGGATCTTTGGAGTTCAGGACTTTATAATATAGAATCTCCTCCTGTTTTAACCGTTTTTCAAAATCACCGGAATAGCTCCTGTCACACAGGTTATAGTTTAAACTCCCATCCTTTTGATATTTCAGCAATTTCCCGGCACGATTGTCATAATCGGCAGCGGCCTCAAGCAGGTTTGTAACAGCAGTTACTTCTGTCGCAATCATAGAAGCGGCCCGCTCTGTCATCTGCATTGCAAGGGAAATGGAATGTCTTGCCATATCATCTGCCATGTCAGTTCCTCCTTTTTCTTAAAATATGGACGAACCTTCCGCCATAACAAAAACAAAACCCGATATCCGGTCAGGTTTCACCCATATTACCGGAAAACACAGGAGGTACATGCTATGAACTGTAATCTGTCGTTACTGTCAAATTTTATTGAAGAATATGAAGAGTTATTAATCGGGAAGCGGACGGATTTTTCCCAATACTTTTTTGAAAGCAGTGTATGCACACAGGATCTGGTGGTCGAATGCATCCGCTACGCCTGCGAGGAGCTGTTAAACTGGACGCCACGGCAGGTCTGTAGCCTTTTTCATGCACAGACGGTAGAATTGATGAAGCTGCAGGTGCTGATTCAGCATATTAATTTTCCCTTTGAACTGGAAAAAGACCGAAATCTTTCGTATGTCCTTCATTTGCTTTATCCGGATCTTGTTCCCTTTACTGTGAAAAGCAGCGTGATCAATATCTACAAACAGATTCTCGACGGCAAAATACAATTTCCAAGGAATTATGCCACTGGCGAAGAAGGTGTTGTAAAACTATGTATCTGTATGCAGTATGCGATTGAACATTATCATCCGTTCTCTTCTGTAAAAGAAATGTACGAATTTTTTTCTTCTATGGAAGGTGTCCGCTTCATGAAAAAGTATGGACTGTTTACGCTTATGAACTTGCTGGGGATGGATTCACTCTCCCTGCTCCACGAGGCCCTGCCGCCGGATCAGCGGGATAACTTCTATTTTATTTATTATTCGTTTCAGAAAAACTATAAAAAACAGTGCCGAATGACCGGTAAAGTATAACACTTCTCTTTTTTCTGCTGCCTGCTTACCCATATTCTGTATGTAACTTTTCACAATATGGAGAAACACAAAACAGGAGGAAAGAAAATGTTGACAATGAATGAATTTAAAGAAGCAGTTACGAAAGATTTCAAGAGATTTCTGGATGAGTCTTTTAAAGACAAGGAAATGGTAATGTATCCATTATATAAGATGAATATAGCAAAAACTGCAATTTCTTTCAAAAGTTCTCATGAAGAAATGTCGATTATGCCGGTCGTATACCTGGAAGACATGTATCAGTTCTATAAGGATACTGGAAATCTCAATTATACCTTTGCACAGTTTGCATGTACAGTCCAAACGAAGTTTTTCAAAAATCTGCATTTTTCCGATTGGATAACCGCAGAATATATTTATGAGCACGTATATATTCAGCTTGTAGGAAATGAGCGAAATGCAGATTTTTTAAAGGATCATGTGCATATCAATTTTATGGATCTTTCAGTTATCTTTCGCATTGCACTCCCAGCTGAAGATGGTTATAACAGTTCCTATCTTCTCAGACAGACACATATGGATTATCTGCAACTGGATATGGACTATCTGCGGCAAAAAGCAATTCAGAATTATGAACACTTTTTTGGTATGTCTCAGCTAGTCAATATCCTGGATATTATTCCCAAAAAACTTCTTTCTACTTTGCCAGGAAAAATGCCTTTGGAGTTTTACGTATTAACAACTCAGAAAAAATTATTTGGTGCAAGTATCATCTATGCATTTCCAGAAACACTGGCACGTATTAGTTCTGAATTGGATGACGATCTGTATATTCTGCCATCTTCCATTCATGAGGTACTGATTTTGAAAGCAAGTGAGCGCAGAGATGTGGAAGGACTTAGAGAAATCGTTTGTAGTGTAAACGAAGAATCACTTCCTGTAGATGAAATATTATCTGATTCTGTGTATTATTACTCTCGCAAAAGCGGATTACAGCTTCTTTAACATCATAATTTAATATTTTTCCATGTGTAGAAAATCAGTCGTTACAAAACGGCTGATTTTTTTTTCTTTTGTTACCCCTATTATCACCCATATTCCAACTGGAAACTATATTCACATCATGGAGGAAGAATAAAATGGAGGAACGAAATGCATAACATACGAAAAATTAAAGATCTCGATCCTAAATGTGGTAAAATACAAACACTTGTCTTGTATTGCACTAAAATTGAAGAAAAAACGACAAAATCAAATACGCCAAGTAACTATCTGGTCTTTTACTTAACAGACGGAGAAACAGATATTGATGCCAAACGATGGAATTACAGCCTGGAAGACTTTAACAATGCACGTGTGCCGGTAAAGATTCCAGGTGTTGTTATCCTGAAGCTGGAAATTCAGGAGTACAATGGACAGCCATCTTACATCATCCACGGGTTCACTTCCAGTGACCAGTATCCGGTTTCCCTGTTTGCAAAGACTGCTCCGATTGATACTGCACAGATATTTGACAATATTCTGAATGACATCAAACAATACCGGGAACCATATGCGTCCCTGGTGGGTGCAATCTTTGAAGATCATCACGACAAGCTTCTCCTCTGGGGAGGGGCCAAACGAAATCATCATAACATGGCTGGTGGATTACTCTATCACATCTGCCGTATGCATGAGATGGCAACATACGTTTCTTCTTTGTATGACTGTGACGCAGATCTTTTGATGGCTGGAGTTGATTTACATGATATCGGGAAGCTGCATGAACTTTTTACCGATGATCTCGGATCTTCAGATCTCACAGATGAGGGCTATTTGAAAGGACATATTGTGCTCGGCATTGAGATTATCAATTCTTACGTGCAAAAACTTGCACTGGATCCTACCGTTGATATCTTAAAGCTGGAACATATGATTCTGTCACATCACGGAAAACTGGAATGGGGATCACCTGTACAGCCGGCCTTTCTGGAAGCTGTTATCTTACATCATCTGGATATGATCGACAGCCAGGGAGAAACCTTTGAAAGGGCAAAAAAGGATGCCCAACCTGGTGTATCCAGACCTTTCACCGGTTCCATGAAAGGAAATATCTTGTTTAACAGATAGTGGAAAGAATTTTAACAAAAATATGGGAGGAACAACACATGAACAAAGTAATCTTAATGGGACGTCTGGCAAGAGATCCAGAAGTGAGATACACAACCGGACAGGACACTCTGGCAATCGCACGTTTTACGTTAGCTGTTGATCGCCGTATGAAACGGGAAGATCAAATCAACGCCGATTTTATCTCATGCGTCAGCTTCGGAAGACAGGCAGAATTTGCCGAAAAATACTTTCACCAGGGACTCAAAATTGCCATTACCGGACACATCCAGACAGGAAGCTACAAAAACCGCGAAGGACAAACGATTTATACAACGGAAGTGGTCGTTGAAGAACAGGAATTTGCCGAGAGCAAATCCGCTTCGGAAAACACCGGAGATTCTGTTTCGCAAAATAAAGGCAGGACATCGACTCCTGCAGGACGATCAAACAACCGGAATGGGAATAAATCGAAACCTTCTGACCCATCTCCAACAGATGCATTTATGGATGTTCCGGATTCGATTGATGAAGAACTTCCATTTAACTGATTACGCAACAAAATTCTAATGTCTGAAGGTGCTTTTGCACCTTCAGCTATTACATGTATTTTCATGTAATGATCTGACAATATACAGTTTCCATCCAACTTCAGATCCCTGAAGAGTAATGATTGCTTTTTGGGTGTGGTCTGTATGGTTCGTATGAAGTACCATCTTTCATTGTTGTTATTTACCAAGTTATCGGGCTTCATACGAACAACTGATAATGATCTGACAAAAGAAAGGGAATACGTGAAAATACGTATTAGTGGGAAAGATGACATATAATATAAAAGCTAGGAACCTTCCAAAAGAAATACCACAAGACAAGATTGATCCCCAAAATAATGGTGTACATATTATGTGGTTGTACCATAACGGATATCGTACATTGGCATATGGTGAAATGCTGGATCTATTAGGAAATTACATAAAAGATATTGTACGCACCTGTTCATCCAATTACGCTTCTGTCCGGCCTGTGGATTATGAAGATATGTATCATGAAGGCTGTGAAGAAGTTATGATTCGTATGGCTTCTTACGATCCATCTCGAAGCAAGCCAAATACTTATTTTACAAAGTACATTCAGGCTAGATGTTACGAACTGCTCGGACACCAGTATGAACATATTTCACCATACTATTCCAAGATTGCCGCAAAAATACGGAAAGCAATTAATATATGTTCGCAAAACAATATCCCGTATAATGAAAATAAGCTCTCTGCCATGACCGGTATTTCCGTACATTCCATCCATAAAACACTGATTCAGACACAAAATTCAGTAGAATGCAGTCTGGAGGATGTAGAGCTTTCTTTAGAAGCTTCTTACCAGTCACCAGAAGCATTTTATTTAAAAAAAGAAGAAGCACAAATTCTCGCATCCACGTTTCGGTATCTGGATGATATGGAACGTGAGGTACTGAGATTACGGGTATTTCATGTGGATGAGGATGGCAGACAGCTGACTTATAAAAAGATTGCTGCTATTACCGGATATCCGGTAGACGAGATTAAAAAAACATTGAACCGTGCGAAACTAAAAATCACACGGACGCATCAGATGAAAGAATCCTTTTCCGGATATTACTATGAAAAGAAACATCGCGTGAAGAAAAAGAAGATTCAGATGCTTCCGGAAGAATCAGCAGATATCATGGAACAGCAGATTCTGGATACTCTGTCACACGATTCTACCCAGTAAACCGGAAAGTTTATATAGATGCAAAAATGGAGCTTGTCAGGCTCCATTTTTTGTTTGGATATTTCCATTCACTGTAATATCCGCTGTTTCATCTTTTGTCAGTCCCAGTAAATCCAATACCGATGAAGCTCCTGTCAGATTCAAGGATACAGAAACTACGGCTTTGGAAAGAAATCCATTGTATTTTTCTGGGTTCGCATCGATTTCCAATGTGCCACACAGCTTCGGACATTCTGCATAGGTATTGGAAAGATCTGTGACCCCGGACGGGATTTTAGATGCGTGCTTCAGAGCCGAACATTTCTTAAAAGTGTTGTTCATGGATACTACCGTGGCCGGGATCTCCGGTGCTGTTTCCAGATTCAGACACCCGGAAAACGTATTCGACAGGTTTTGCACATTTATTGGCAAGGATACATCATACAGCGAGACACAGCCTGCGAAGGACGCTTGCATATACAAGACTCCTGCTGCCCCGGACATATCCGGTGCTACTTCCAGGCTCGTGCAACCATTACAAATCTCATCCAGCACTGTTACGCCAGAAGGGATCGGATAAACATAGGTAAGGGATGTATCTTTACTCAATGTTCCTTTTAAATTAGTAAGACTTTCACATCTGCTCCAGTCAGGCCCAGTCTTCAGTGCAGTACACTCTGCAAAGGTATCTTCCATGCTCTGTACAGAGGAAGGAATCACATCAATATTCTTTAATTCTTTTTGCCCGGTAAACCAGCAATCCATAGATACCGGCATGACACCATCTTCAAAAACCACGCTGACAATCGGATGGTTTCTCGCGCCTTCAAAAGTGGTCCAGGGCATTTTTTTCTTCTCGAAATTTTTTACATTCCCTGATCCGGTAAATGTAAGTTCACCATTGGAATACAAGGTGGCTTTCACATCCGTAAGATTTGGGTATCCGACATCAAAAGAAGCCACTTCTACTCTCTGATTTTTTACATCTACAGTACATGTTACAGATGGGTCAGATACTTTTGTGATCGTAACGGAAGTTACATCGCCAGTTTCCGCTGCCATATCCGGCTGAATGGTGAACTCTTTTGAATGAAGTCTTATGGATTTTCCGTTTTCATGCTTTTCCAGCACTTCAAAATCATCTGTAAGGATTTTCTGACCTGCCGTGTAAGTTTTTTGATTTTGTGCTGTTATGGCAACTACGGATGTTTTTAACGTTGCTTTTACTGTCCAGGATTTATAAATCATAAAACCCAGGCACAACAGAAGGATGATGCCACCGGCCAGTATCAGCCATCGAACTATTTTTTTCATGATTTTTCTCCCTTCATATCCCAAAAGTGTTCTTATCTTCAAGGGCAGCCTGCGATAATTTCTTTATGCATATCTGGATGGCAAGTTGATGTGTTTCATGGATTTTCTTATTGTATAATGCCTCTTCGATCATCCAGGCCGCGGTTTCATAATCACCATAAATGGAGTGTTCCAGATAATCCAGTGCCCTTTTTATCGCCTGATACTCCCTTACTTTGGGGTTATATAATGCAAGCACTTTTTCCAGTGTCTGTTTGAGGTTATTTGTTTCTTCCAGTGCTGACATGAAATGATAGATGTAGGTCTTATCTCTTTTTGATGCAACATTTTCCCGCCAGATATCAAAAAACAGCAAAAGAACAGTAAGGATAAAAACCGCACATGCAATAAGAAGTAAGATCTTCAGATATTCCCTGCTAATACCAAACATATCCGTATCCTCCCTCATAGTTCTTCCAGTGCATTTACGATTTCTTCCATCATGCCATAGATTTCATCGGCAGTGGCCGAAAGAAACATAGTCCTGCATATGATTTCCCCTGGTGTGGTAAAAATCACAGATTTTCTTTTCTGCTCATTATATTTATTGATTTTTTTCATTACCATTGGATTGCATCGCTTCGTAAGTGTACATTCTACAAAATTGATTCCGGATTTAAACGATACAATGATTGGGACGGCACCGCGGATTTCGATCAAAACGCCATCGTCTGCATGGCGTTTTTCCAGCATTTCCGGCTGTGCTCCCTTTTGGGTCTGTAAAAATTCCAGAAATTGCTCTGCATCAGTTTCAGGCATCATCTGGTTTTGATCGGATTGCTGGTATGTAGAAGCTGTTTTCAAACGCTCAATTTCTTCTTTTGCATCCGATAATTCCTCCAGTAGCTCTTGCACGCGCTGATCATTTGATCCATTCCGGGAAGTGTTTTCTTCTCTTCTTAATGTCAGATTTTCCTGCTCCAGTCGGTCGATCTCTATTTTTGCCTGCTTTAATGCTGTATAATATTCCCGGATCTGTGACTCATATTTTTCTTTTGTATGCGGATCTGTTGGTACAGTCCCGTGCAGTTCCTGGTTCTTAGCCAGCAGAATTTCATCGATATCATTCTTTTGCTGCTTCAGCAACCGTATCTGATTTGTTAAAGAAGAAACCTGGATCTGCATCCTCTGAAGTGTCTCTTCCCCGGATTTCCGCTGTTTGTAAAATTCCGCTTCATTCTCTTTCAGCTGTCGCTGCTGCATCTGAGACTGTTCCTGCCTCTTTTGCAGATCTTCCTCCTGTGCGTTTAGATTTTTCTCTTTTTGCAGCAGTTCCTGAGATTTTTTGACCAGTACATCATCTTTATGGTTTAAAACTTCCTCTTTTTGCTTTAGCAGGATTTCCTTTTCCTGCAATTGTGTTTCTTTCTGGTTCTGTGTAAATGATAATGCATTTATTTTTTCCTGCTCTTCCTGTAATCCTGCTTCTTTTTCATACAGCATGGTACTTTTTTGATGCAGTTCTTCCAGACTGGACAATACCTCGTTTTTCTGATTGTCCAGGAAAATTTCTTTTTCTTTTAAAATATTTTCCCATTGCTGGTACTTATCTTCCTGTTCTTTCTGTAAACTTCCCTCAAGCTGTTCATTTTTCCCAGATTCCGTCAGGCCAGCACGATCAGTGGTAAATGCTTCGGATTCCGTTAACTGGCTTTCCAGGATTTGGGTAAACCGGTCAATTTCCTCTCTCATACTAAGGAGAGATTTTTCAAACATATCCGGGGTACAGGAAGCAATGGTTCGCTGTAAGATCAATACATTCCCGTGCTTTAAATTTACCGTGGAATGGAATGGGTTCTCTTTTGTTATTTCCGTAATATCTTTGTCATATTTTTGCGAAACCCGTATTTCCAGTATCTGTTCCTGCTCTACATAGGATATAAAGTATCGGATACCCTCCTCACAATATCTGGCAGATATGCAGGAGCCGTCTTCCGAGTGATACTTTTTTCCTCCTTTTTTCTGGATATGTGATAACAGATACGACTTCATAACTGTCTGCCCGGTGGACACGCTTTCTTTCTGTTCTTTCGATTTTTCAACTTCTGCTTCCGGATTGATATGTTTAATGTCCTGATGTTCGGTTTCATAAGTAAATAACAGCTCTGCCATTTTGGTAGAATACGGTTTTTCGCTTTCTCTATCTGCAGGTGGTTTTGACAATTCATAGGTATCGTATTCGGTTTCTTCCGTATGATCAGGCGGAAGTTCTATAATCTCTCCTGCATCCTCTGGTTCTGTAATACCGCACAGGTCTCCGAATTCGGTCAGTTTTTCCATTGCAATACGTTCAAAAGACTCCATAGACTTTTTCAGTAATGCAGCCGCCTGTGTCTCTTCCATATCCCGGAAAGTACCCACATGCTGTATAATTACCGTATTGTCATAGGCATTGCAGCGAAATCCATCATATTTTTCAGCAATATCCATGGCAAAATGATAAGCAGCCTCCTGATCCATGGAAGGATACTGTCGTTCACTGCGGAAATTATACATTTTATTTGCTTTATCAAATTTTAACAGGATATGGATCTGCTCCGTGACCATATCATATTCCATTCGCAGTACGCCCGTGTCGCTTCCCTCGTAGGGTGCAACCACGACATCTTTTTTTGCTTTCATGCTCTTATAATGCTCGACAAACAGTCGATCCAGATTATCCAATTCTTGTTTCATTTTTCCCGGCGCTTTTTGCGTCTTCCTTTCTGAAGAATTCATGTTGAATATGGGCGATTTACATAGAGCGATACAGCATGAAAAAAGCATCCAGAACCATGTATGTCCCAAATGCTTTTCAGGATTGCTTTTTACCGGAAGCAAAATCGTTTTAAGATATGTACCAGCTCTGTTTCTATCTGCTCCGGCTGAGTTGTGATACAGTTAGTTTCATACATTTGCCGGAACTCTTCCACTTCTCTTCGGTTATCATCATCCTGAATATAGATGGCAATCACCTGGATCCCTGCTTTTCGTGCCACACGCACTGCTGCATGAACATCTTCGATGCCATCCTCACGGCCACTTGGATAGGCACTCGGTAAACCATCCGAGATTACGATCAGAAGTTTGTTCTTTTCTACCCTTGCCAGTAGTTCTTTTGTAGCCACGCGGATAGAATAACCATCTTTATTACAGGATGCACAGGAATCTTTTTCATAAAAATTCCATGCCGCATTCGAAGAAACATGCTCATGCCAGTTTTTGATAACCGTGTGTTCCACCATATAATCCGTATAAGCGGTAAATGCGGTTTCTTTTAACAGTACATGTTCGGAAAACGCATATTCGATGACGGCAGCTGCCCCGCAGCAGTAATTCCGTTTGCTCATTCTTCCATTTCCCATTGACCCGGAATTATCAAGCAAAAGGTACACACATCCTTCAAACGGTTCACTTCGTTGGGTTCTTTTGAAAAAATCCATGCGGTTCATAGCGAGTTTATAAACTTTTGCCGCATCGATCTTTCCTTTGTTTTGTCCGCGCAGGGACAGGCCCTGGCGGTTTTTAAAGATTTTTTCTACTTTTCGTTTCAGATTTCTTGCCCTGGCCAGCAGCGTTACCGGCATCTGTTGATCCGGATGGTAGGTACGTTTTTTCTCTGTAAAGGTTACCATTCCATTGTATGTATTCTGCACGGATGTAAGATCCGGAAGGACATCTTCCTGTGATGATGTGACCTCATCTTTTGCTGGCTGTTCTCTTTTTCCTGTTTTTATAAAGATTCCAATTTCTTCCCTGCTGGCCTGGTCAGCATCTTTTATAGCCGCATGCACCTCTGCCTCCTTCAGCTGCTCCGCAGTTGCATTCTGCGTTTGCTCCTGTTCCTGGTTTGCTGTCAGATCAGAATTGCCAAACAAGGAAAACAGCTGGCTTTCTCCGCCTTCTCCCGTCTGCTCTGTGCGGGAGTCCGCCGGAAATGACTGGTTTTGCGGGAATTGCTGGTTTAACTGTGCTAAAAGCTCCTCCAGTGGTGTCAATTTACATGCTTCTATAATCTCCGAAGCAAGAAGACCACATATTTCAACTGCCTCTTCCATGCATGCCCGGCATGTTTTTGCACTGACGGCCTTGCGGATATGCGGGATTACCTTCTGGAGCAGCCGGTGTATCTGTATGTGTTCCACTGCAAGCGTACCAAATCCTTTTTGGTAAATAGACATGGTAGCTAATGTCAGGATTTGATTTAACACAACTGCAAGATATACCCTGGGTTCATCAATCTTTTCTTTCATTTTTTCAGGAAGTGGTTCTTCCTCCCAGCTTTGTCCACGGCACAGCCGTATGTAATTTACGTATCCTGGGTTTTTCAGACAGCGGATCCGTTCGATGCGTCCGTCTTCCAGGCTGTTGACAATAAAATGTACAAATTCCTGCAGTGCAGATTTGGAAATATGGTAGCCTTCTTTTTGTATCTCCATTAAAAACAGATCATAGTCTGCATCCTTAACGAATCTTCTGGGTGGAGTTTCTACCTGTCTGGAAAATATTTCGCAGATTTTTTGGAATCCTCTTTCGAGTCCGAATTCCCATGATTTTTCTGTTGTAGAAAGCACATGCTGTATCTCATGCCCCAGTAAAAATGTAGACCATGCCATCATTTCTCTTTCGTTACGGATGAAAATATCCCCGGTACCGATATGTATCACTGCATGATTTGTCCAGGAATTTTCATCTGTCTCCAGTTCCAATACAGGTATCCGGTTTGGCGGAAGTTTCGCCAGATAGATTTTCAAAGACATATCCAGCGATTGATAGTATTTTTGGTTCCATGTTTCTTTTTCTTCCCTTGTCCATTGTTCGTTCATTTTCTTTCCTCCTATTTTCTCCATGTTCTGAAATCGTATTACAATCAGAATATGGGTAGTTGGAACCATCCAAAACCGCATCAAGGAAAATACTGGAGACGTTTGAAAAATGTATATTTTAAAGGAGCATGCACTTTTTGCATACTCCTTTACTATCCTGTTCTTGTTTTATAATGTTATTTTCTGGTTTAAAAGCTGTTCCAGCATCATTCTTTCATCCAAAGGGCAAGTATTAATCACATGCAGTTCGATTTGCTTTCTTAACGTAGATGCCCCCGGGATTAATGCTACCGCATTTAATGCCCTGCAAAATCCACGGATATTTAAACAGCTGTTCTCCAACGTCCCCTGTTGCACCGATTCCCGCAGCAGGGAATAATAAGCATCCACCTGCGCAAAATACTGCCCGGCCAGACGTTTTTTCCCTACTACGGCTTCCAGCATAGGGCGGATACTCGCGGGATAATCAAACGCGATGCAGGCAAAACGTGACATCGTTGCATCGTTCTGTTCACAAGTTCCGGTGTAATTGCTGTTTTGCGTACCGATCAGAACACAGTCCGGATGTATCTGGATCCGACCGTACCCTTGAATATCAATAAAACCAGAGCCATCGGTTATCTGGTTTGCAAAGGATGCCAGAAAGTTCGCTTCTGCCATATTCATTTCATTCAGGCAGTAGACCCCTCCGTGCTGCAACCAGTGGACAAAACTTGCGTGTTCCTGGACAATGGACACTGAGGATGACTTTGCTTTCAGATATTCAAATTCCGATGCTGCGTGGATATCCGCATCCTCCTGGCCCATCTGATACTTCAGATACTCGGATGCCATGGCAACCGTCAGCTTTTCAGCTGCTGTGTTATCTGTAGATTTTGTTCCATATAAATCATCCGCAGTCATGCTTCTTGTCATGGTTATCATATCAAATGGCATATGAAAAATCATAGCCAGTGTTTCCGCACATACATTTTTTCCAACGGACTTGTCTCCTTCTAAAATCAAAGGTGATCCGATTAGGATATTAATGGCACACAATGCCAGTAATGACGTTTTAGATTCTTTATCCGGATCAATGTATATGGTTTTGGGAATATGGATGGGTCGGTCATACTTGCGATACCGCGATAAGATCTGACGGATCAGTTCATCCGGGAAACGATGTTCTTTCATTACCCGGATATTTCGCTCCAATTCTTTTCTTCCTGCAATTCCCAGCCCTATGATCTGTTGACACATATCCTCAAAAACAGATGCATCTACCTGCAGTAGTTCTGCTTCACAGGTTTCATATTCAAGTTCTGCATGGAAGATCACATTGCGACCTGTCTCATACGATACAAGATACACCGAGCAGTTGATTTTTTTCTGAAAATACTGCCTGAAAATATCAACAGCCTCTTCCTGGCCACGGGCGAGAAAACCAATTCCGTTTTCTTTTTTCATTTCTTCAGCAAAAAATTCTATCTTTCCAACTTTATTTTCACAAACAATAATTTTCAATGGTAAATATTCTTCCGTATTTGCATCCAATAGCTGCATCATATCTGCCGCTTTCGGATAAGTCATTGCCTTCTGAATTTTAATCATTTTTTTCATGTTCCTTTTCTTTCCTCCTGTTTGATAGTCTTCTCCAGCTGTGAATAGTTACACTTGAAATATGAACGATTCAATATTGTAAACATCGAAAAACTGCATGAAAAAAGAGCAGGCAAAACCCGCTCTTTCTCAAATACATTACTTTTAGCTTGCTTCTTTCTGGAAATCTTCATGCAGTACATCAAAGGACTCCATCAGAAAGCAATTGTAAACTCTGTTTTTCTTATCTCCGTATGCAACAGACTGTCCTGTAACAAATAAAACGTCCCTGGCCCTCGTAGCCGACACAAACAGTAAACGTCTCCGTTCTTCTTTTTCGTCCAGAGCCAACTGTTTGTTATGATAATGGGATATTCCATTAAATACGACCGGCCATTCTTTTCCTTTGGATGAATGAGCCGTTGTTAATACTACACCAGGATAGTCCTGCTGCCTTTTTTCTGTTTCTTTTTCTCCATAATCCAAAAAATCCTGACCATACTCTATGATCTCTTTTAGATTCTTTCTTTGCAGCAATTTCTTCAAAAATCCGGCATAAATCTCATCTTCTGTATCCAGTGCTCCCAGCAGTTCTTTCAGCTTTTGAAGACTCTGCGGTTCCGGATACGAAGCAAGCATTTCCAATTCCTCTCGCAATTTTGCAATTTTCTCCATGATCTCCACGGTATCTTTTTGGGTCATGGTATTATTGCTTACTGCGTTCAGATACATAAATGCTGATGTCGTATCTGTAGGATCTTTCATAAACTGTAACAGACCGATGGCTGCCATCACGCGGGAATTTTTCAATGTTGGCTCTGGATTTAACATGATCCATGGGATCTGATGTTCTGTTAAAATCGTACCGATCCTTAACAGTTCGTCCCTCGAAAATGCAATGTATGCCATGTCTTCATATTCCCAGTCTTTCCTGGCCTCTTTTATCATAGACACAATATACTGCTCTTCTTCTGCTTTTTTCCAGAACTGTTTTACGGTAACAGACCTTCCATGTTCTCTGGTAGCCTCCAGATCCTTTTCTACGCGATTATGGTTTTTCTTATTGATTTCATTTGCATAATCAATAATTTCCGGTGTCGATCTGTGATTTTCCAGTAAAAAGAAATCAGTTCCCTTTGATACACCAAGCTTCTCATAGAATTCGATCATATACGCAGGATCAGAACCCTGAAAAGAAAAGATACTCTGGCTGTCATCTCCGACAACCATAAAGGATTCAAAGCTCGGAGAATCTATCAGGATTTTTAAAAGTTCAAACTGCATAGGCGAACTGTCCTGATACTCATCTACCATGATATGGCGGTAGCCAAAATCTTCAAAATAGTATGGGTTCCTTTTGATAAGATCCATGATCAGAAGCTCCTGATCGGCATACTCGATCAGATTCTTTTCACGAAGTATGGCATCGTATGCATCATACAGCTGGAACAATTCCACTGCTGCCGCAGAATTCTTAATGTACAGATCATAATCCTGCATCAGCTTCGGAAGCCTGCTTTCGTCTCCACGGCTCAACCGGTTCTTTTTAATCAATGAGAACACAGTTTTTGCTGTTGTCAGAGCACCTTTTACATATGGCAGGTTTGCTTTAAAATTCCGGTAATCCAGTCCGGTGACGGTTATCTCTTTCAAGAGTTTTGCAACAATCTTCGATTTTTCTACCTCATCGATCAGCCTGGGTGGTTCTGTAAATCCCAGTTCCTGATAATTTTCACGGATAATCCGGTCACCAAAGCCATGAAAAGTTGTACAGGTTAATTTTTCCAGATCCGCCTCACAGCCAAGATCATCGGTATAAAGCCGGATTCGTTCCCGCATCTCTTCCGCCCCGGTATTCGTAAAGGTCAGCAAAATCATATCTTCTGGTCGGATTCCTTCATCCAGCATATTTGCTATTCGAAGAGCTGTCACCAGTGTTTTGCCAGCTCCGGCTCCCGCATTGATTCTTGCGATTCCTTTGCGGAATGCAATGGCATTTTCCTGCTCATCCGTGAGGATCAGATCACTTACCGTCCGCTGGGAACGTTCCTTTTCGATATGGATCGGTGGTTTTGTAAAATTGCAAACCTGTCGCAGGCTGCAGGTATCACATGCTTTCTTTCCGTTCATATCCTCGCCCCGAAGGAATTCCTTCAGCTGCGGCACAAACAATTTGTCCATTCCTTGTGCATCCGGAGAAAAATCCCCCTGATTGGAAACATGATGTGTTTCCCACAAGGTAACAATGTTTCCGCCACCTTGGGTCTGGAAAAAGTCTGGTTCAAATTCTTCCTTTGTAGCAGAATCTGATTTTTTGCGCAAAAAGTAAAAACTGGCTCCTACATTTATATGCGCATCATCTTCAGATAATAAAGTTCTTCCATACCGTAACATGGAATACAACTCCAGATTCTGTTTTGCACCTGTATCTTTATTTTTCCCTATTTGTGATACATCCGGAGCTTTGCAATATATCTTTACAACTTCCAGATATGGTTCCTGCACAGTTATTCTCTGGCGTTTTTTCCCATTGTACACCACCCGCTCAAAATTCCGGTAGCCTCTGAAGATAAAATCCGGTCGCACTTCCACACTGCACAGACCATCCATATCAATGATCTTTTGAGAAGCTGCCACCGCCGGTTTTCGTGACTCACAGCTAAGATACCGCGTAACCTGACGGTAAGTATCCATTGCATGAAGCCTTGCCGTTTCCGCTGTCGGGTAATCCATCTTTTCATACGCCTGGATGATTATTTCTTTGATCTGTTCTTTGTCATATCCATGATAAATTCCGTTTTTGATAATTTCCTTGATCAGCACAGCTTTATCATAGACATTTTCCTTCCGTTTCCCTGTTTCAAGTGGTATGTCATGTTCTCTTTTGAAACTGCATCGGTAGCTTCCTTTCAAATGTCCTGACTTTATCACTTCGTTCATACTTTCTTTCCTCCTGTTTCCTATGTCTCCATATATGAATTGTTACATATGTGATATGGGCGATGGGACATTTGGAAATGTTTGTAGTTCATCTAAAGAATGTAACAAAGAGGAAATTTATTCGTAAAAGTGTTTTCGAAAATACAACATCAAAGCAATTAAATTATTTTACATAACAAGTATTTTTTCGGCATTAAGTATGATATACTCAATTCAATAAACTTGAATTTGAAGAAGAGCTTCATGCTAAGATAGAGGTAGATAATCTGTTAGCAATCG